>Ga0206683_10000458_pt1 | contig 30106 bp, 30 predicted proteins | sample M280m12015metaG_FD_155483 | JGI IMG/M metagenome (GOLD analysis project Ga0206683, IMG submission 155483) | Ammonia-oxidizing marine archaeal communities from Monterey Bay, California, United States - M2 80m 12015 | ecosystem: Environmental > Aquatic > Marine > Intertidal zone | place: USA...
GGAAAAGATCAAGGGTTTAATTATGTAATTGACTCAAGTCCAAATGGAGGGATTATTCTTGCAGATGGAAAGGATCTTTTAGCTGATGTAAAAAAAGCGCTAGGATTCTAATAAACTTAATCTAGTTTACATAAGGTTTTTTAACATACACGGGCTCCGCGTATGCAATATCTTCAAATTCATTATTGTTAAATGACTTTTGGGATAGGCTTGTCATGTTTGATGAACTAATTACATTCTTAATCAAATTCACTTTTTTATTTATTATTTTGCCTATAAGGTGATATGAACTAATATCATTTACCACAATAGTTGTAGAGTTATCAATCATTTTATTTAAAAATTCTTGATCAATAAATTCAATTCGTGGAGGAATCAATTCATCTAATTCAGAATTATATTTAGATAAATAAAAATAATTTCCTTTATCATTTATTAATGCAATAATATTATCACTTTTTGAATCTAAGGAATTTGCAAGAATTTTAAGAGTTGAGATTCCGATCAACTTTATTTTATGAGGATAACAAAGTCCTTTGGCCACAGAAAAACCAATTCTTAGCCCTGTGAAAGAACCTGGACCAACTCCAATGGAAATAGCATCTAAATCTTTTATATTTATTTTTTCATTAGATAGTATGTCTTGAATAGTAGAAGTTAATAATTCACTATGCCTGTATTTATCATCTTCTAATTCAAAATGACTCACTAGTTTCCCCATAGAAGAAAGAGAAACAGAACAGTTTTTACTAGATGTCTCTAAATTTAAAATTAATGACATCTATATCAATTTAATTAGATTGAGGAATTGATAAAGGTAATCCAAAGTAAAACTCTAAAACTTTAAGCTTAAATATATAATCAAACTTAGCTCTAATATTTTCAGAAACAGAAGACTCATATCTTTGTTTTGATTGAATAAAATCAAAAGAACTTACTGAACCTAATAAAAATCTATCAGAAGCATCTTCAAAAGCATTTTTCAAAGATTCCAAGGTTTTATTTGAAGCCTCATAAAGCTTAATAGCTCCTTTTAAATCATTATAGGCTTGATTAATTGAATTTTCAAGATTTAATTTTTCTTGTTCATATTGATTTTGAAGTCTATCAAGATTTACTTTACTTCTTTCAACGTTGTTTCTTATCTGTTTTCCTTGAAATATTGGAATATTTAAAGCAAGACCATATCCTTGACCTTTATTTAAATCAAACTGATCTTCAAAGCTAGGGGTATTCTCTAGATAAGATATTCTTGTATTCCATTGATAAAATGAACTAACTGTTGGTTGCAATTGAGATTTTGATATTTGAATATCCTTCTCAGCTATAGATATATTGGTCTCTGCTAATTTAATATCATTTCTGAAGGTTAAAGATTTTTCAAGTATTTCCTTAGGTGTTTTAGTTAGTATATCTGAAAATGGAACACTAAAATCTTCATATGCAATATCAAAACTTTCAAAATCATCAATTAGAAGAAGTTGTGCTAAACTTAACTTTGCATTTCTAAAATTATTTTCGGCCTGAACAACACTTTGTTCCTGAGATGCTAGATTTGCTTCAATTTCAAAAATTTGTCTTGGTGAAAATGTTCCACTTTCAATTAAATCTTTAGTTCTTTCAAATTCTAGCTTAGTAATTTCTAGTTGTGATTTTTGAACTTTAAGTATTTCACTATTAAACATAATTTGTAAATAGGAGTTTGCTACTAAAAGCTTTATATCATCCTTCATATCATCTAGTTGAAACTGTGAAGAAAGAATTTCAAGATTAGCTCTATGAAGTTGATAAACATTCCTAAAGCCGTTATAGACATCTAAACCAACACCTGCACTCATAGATGAAAATGAGGTAGTTATGTCTTCAATTACATTAGTTGTAATATTAATCCCTCTACCAATGTTCCATTGGTGGTTAGCTGATGCTGAAACTCTTGGAAGGAAGTTTCCAATAGCGTCAGATTTACTTATTTCAGAATTAAGTAAGTTTAATTCTGATTGTTTAATACTAATGTTTTTTTCAATTGCCATCTCAACCGCATCTTGAAGTGTCAATATATTATCACTTGTTTGAGATAATGCTATAGTTGAAGAAAAAAGAGTTAAAAGTATATATTTTTTTATCATTATTTTTAGTTTATTAATCTTCTCTAAAAGAGTCAAATGCTGACTCTTCAGGTTCAATCTTTATTGGTTCTGTTTTATTCCAAATCTTTATTTTGTCAGTCATTTCTAGTCCATCTAAAATCTCAACTTTTATTCCATCTGATAATCCAATAGTTATATCTCTTCTTTCAAAGTTTTGAGAAGAAGTCTCTACTTCAACATAGGGCACGGAAGTTCTTCTATCAAACTGTAAAAGAGCCTCTGCTATAACCATTATATCTTGTCTATTATCAACCACAAGAGTTCCGTTTGCACTGTATCCAGCTCTTATAAATGAACTTTCATCTAAAGTAAGGTCAGCCTCAATTTTAAATTGAACTGCACCACCAGCTTCAGTACCCTTAGGGGCAATAAATTTCAACTTTGCCTGAAATTCTTTGTCAGGAATAGCAGCCATACTTACACTTAAGTCCTGTCCTACCTCTAGTTTTCCAACTTCTGCTTCATCAACTTGTCCCTCAAAGATCATCTTATTTAAATCTGCAATTATCGCAACTGTTGATCCAGAATTAAAGCTATTAGCTGCAATTACTTGATCACCTAGTTTAATAGGTATCTCAAGAATAGTTCCAGTAATAGTAGCTCTAATATTTGTATTAGCAGTTGAAGATCCAGAGACAGATCCCTTTCTAATAATTTCAAGATCATTTTGAGCTGCCTGTAAGTTTTCTTTTGCAGTATTGAATCTTAATTCTGCGTCTTCAAATTCTTGTTGAGAAATTATTTGCTTTGAAAATAATTCTTCTGCTCTTTGCATCTGTCTTTCAGCATTCTTAACATTTAATTCCGCAGCGTTTACTTGAGATTGAGCTCCATAAACAGATCTCTCATCTGGAACTACTTTAATTATTGCAATCAAGTCACCATTATTAACCATATCACCTTCTTCTACCATTATTTCTGAAATGATTCCATTTAATTGAGGTTTTATTTCAACCTCATCCTCAGGAATAACTGTACCTGTCACAACAGATGTTTTTTGAATGCTTGAAGTAAATGCAGTGGTTGTGTCATATTGAATTGCTGCTGTACTGTTTGTTCTTACGAAATAGGCAATAGCAAATAGAAAACCTAAGATTAATACTATAATTCCGATATTTTTAAATTTCATTTTTTTTATTTTAATTAATTACTCTTCTCTTAAAGCCTCAATAGGCTTAATACTTACAGCTCTCTCAGCTGGAATTAGTCCAATAAGTGTCCCTAAAGTCACCATAGTAATAAATGCACCAAAAACAATAGCTAAAGGAACAGTTGGGTTTGTAAAGGGAAAGTCTTCCAAACCTGAAGTACCTATATTTATTACAAATAGTAAAAAGGCACCAACAATAATTCCTATTATTCCCGCTATAATTGTAAGAAAAACTGATTCTAATACAATTTGAACTTTTACTTCTCCAGGAGTAGCACCTAGTGCTCTTCTTATACCTAACTCATTCGTTCTCTCCTTAACTGCAATTAGCATTATATTACCAATTCCTATAACACCAGCAAAAATTGTAGCTATTCCAACAACGAGAGATAAGAAAACCATCCCTTTTGTGAATTTTATGATACTTTCAAATAATGAGCCAATATTAAAAGATCCAAAAGCCCTTTCATCTTCTGGAGATACAGTTTTTAGTACTTTTAAATTTGACATTACTGTCTCTTCTAAATAATTTGGGTTTACATAATCATATCCAGCTATAAACATAAATCCATATCGATCACCCCTATTATATAATTTAGCAAAAGTAGTATACGGAATAGTTACATCTGAATCTGATCCAAACCCACCACCTTGTGAAAATTTTGTAACTCCTACTACTTTAAAGTTTACATTATTAATTTCAATATATTTTCCAAGAGGATCTTCACCTTCAGTAAATAATCTTTCTTGTGTTCCTTCGCCAATAACAGCTACTTTTCTCTCATATTTAATATCCTCTTCATTAATATATCTTCCACCATCAAATATATTAATAACTGAAATTTTAGCATAGACTGGAAAGTTACCAAAAACGTTAAAGTTATCAGATTTAGTACCCCTTGTTACTAATGGAGGTGAGCCAGAAAAAGCTCCAGCTTGAAGGCCTGGTGCTATATATTCAATTTCAGGTATTCTACTTTTTAATTTGTCAACATCATTTAATCTAAATAGGGGTTGTCTTCCTTCCTCAAAACCTTTATATGGAATAGAAGTTCTTTGAGCCCAAACTCCCATGGAGTTTTTACTTAACCCACTAAAAGCATCATCAAAACCATTTTCAAGACCAGTTGCAGATCCAGCCAAAACTATGTATATGAATATACCCCAGAAAACTCCAATAGTTGTAATTATAGTCCTAGTTTTGTTTTTTGAAATAGATTCAAAAATTTCATCCCAAGTATCTCTATCAAAAATTTTTTTTAAGCTATTCATCTCTTAAGGCAACTATTGGTTTTATTTGAGCAGCTCTTTTAGCAGGTATATAACCTGCAATCACTCCAAAAACTATTAATATTACAGTAGCAAAAAAAGCAATATTTAAATCAACTCCTGCCCTTGTAATAAAATAATCTTGAAGGACACCGGAATCTAATGAGTTAAGAATAACAATTCCTGAAATCATTCCAAGAACGCCAGCTAATGAAGTAATAAAAACTGATTCCGTTAAAATCATTTTAATTATTTCATTAGGCTCTGCACCTAATGCCTTTCTAATTCCCAATTCTTTAGTTCTCTCTTTTACTATAAATACCATAATGTTGGAAATTCCTATTATTCCTGCAATTAGTGTCCCTATTCCAACAAAAGTTACAATTATTTGTAAGGCATTTGCAAACTGAAGAGATCTCTCCAATTCATCAGCTACATTTCTAACTCTTATTCCACTTGGATCTGTTGGATCTATTGATTTTTTCTTTTTTAGAAATGTCTTTATATCGTCTTCTAGTTTTACAGCACCTTTTCCACCAAGATTTGGATTAAAGGTTATGTCAATATTTCCTAATTTGTCACTTCCCATTAGTATTTGTTGTCTTGTTGTGTATGGGACAAATAATTCACTTTCTTCATTGTCACCATCAAGATCTTGATAAACTCCAACAACTTTAAATGATCTAGAGCCAACATTAATAAACTTACCTAACGGGTCTTCTCCTTTGAAGATATCCCTTGCAACAATTCTTCCAATAACAACAACTTTCGTTTTTTCCTTTATATCTTTTTCATTAATATATCTACCCTTCATTAAAATATTACCTGATATATATTGATTAGATGGGGATATAGCTTGAATTGTAAAATTATATGACTCTAATTTGTATTTTATAGTTGCTCCATAACTAATTGTTGGGTTTACATACTCAACTCTATCTGAAAAGTTGGTTTTTATATCAACTACATCAGAGTTATCAAATTCAATTCTTCTATTAGTTTTAAAACCACCATATGGTTTAGTTGTCTTCCCCGGATAAAAATATACAACATTATTTGCTTGTCTTAGAAATAAATCCGTGTAAGAATTTTTTAAACCTTCTCCAAGGCCAAAAAGTATAATAAAGATTAAAATACCTAATGATACCGTTATACCAGAAAGCGCAGTCCTTAACTTATTCTTTTGAATAGACTGAAAAATTTCTTTCCAACGTTCTATATTAAACATTTTTTATAATGTTTTGTTTAACTTTTTTATCCTCAACTATAACTCCATCTTTAAGACGAACAACTCTTTTACACATTTCTGCTATATCCTGTTCGTGAGTAACAACAAGAATAGTTTTACCCTCGTTATTAATTTGTTGTATTAAAGCCATTACCTCCATAGAGGTTTTCGAATCAAGTGCACCAGTAGGTTCATCTGCAAGTAAAACTTTTGGGTTAGATGCTAATGCTCTAGCTATAGCAACTCTCTGTTTTTGACCACCTGATAATTCACTTGGTAAGTGAGTAGACCATTCTTTAAGACCAACTTTATCGAGGTAATTAAGTGCTATTACTTGCCTTTCTTTTCTTGAGATACCCTGATAATATAATGGAAGGGCTACATTTTCGAGTGCATTTTTATAATTTATCAAATTAAAAGATTGAAAAACAAAACCTAAAAATTTATTTCTATAATTAGCCGCTTTTTTTTCATCCATATTAGCAATACGGATTTGATCAAGATCATAAGTTCCCTCATCGGAAGTATCAAGCATTCCTAAAATATTTAGAAGAGTTGATTTACCAGAACCTGAAGATCCCATTATAGCAACAAGTTCACCATCAGCAACTGAAAAATCTATTCCCTTTAGAACATGTAAAGATGAAGATCCCATCTCGTAGGACTTATGTAAATTTTTAATTTCTATCATATATTTTGCAAAATTACCTAAATTCTAAATATTAGAACGATAAACTATCGTAAAGTTTGTTTAAAGCATGAAAAAATATTAGGTACTATGTAATACAAAGTACTTAATAAATTTTTTATTTCACAATTTATTTTTTAATTTTTTTCGTTTTTTGAAATTTTTTAATTATATCTAAATTCTATTTTTAAACTCAACATCTGCAGATTCATTTATTCCGTATGATTGAAGTGAGTTTAGAAAAACTTTAAAAGATGTTTTACCTTTTGAAGTAATCTTGCAGAGAGTAAGAGGGTAATTACCTTCGAACTTTTTTCTTACTTTAATAAGTCCTGCATCTTCCAGCTTTTTTATTTGAACACTAATATTACCCTTAGTTGCATCTGAAACTTCGATCAATTTCTTAAAGCTTGCATTTTCTACAGAGAATAAGAAAGAAAGTATTTTTAATCTCACTGGATTAAAAAGTAACTTCTCTAATTCTTTATTCATCAGTTTTCATTCTATTAAGTAAAATTCCAGGAATCAATAATCCTAGAGTTATTCCAATCATATTCACTATTAAAAAATTTTGATCTGGATTTTGATTCAAATTGAAAATGAAAATAAATATAACCATACCGCCTATTGTTAAGGGTTTAAATTTAATAATCATTCCAGTCATAACAATAACAAGACCTAGGAGAAATAAAATATCTGGAACTGGGTTAATTCCTTTATATAGAGAAAAAGCTGTTATCATTAGCCACCCAAAGCCAAATACTCCCCATATAATTTTGATAGCTCTACCTAATGTTGTTGAATATCCTATCTCTTTATATTTTTTTATGTTCCAACGTGTCATATAGATCATGCCGATCATGGGTAAAAATATCCAGTATATTCCAGCAGAATAATATGTTTGTTGAATAAATGATGGGAAACTATAATGAATTATACTCATTATGTTTATAAATATTCCCCAGAAAATTAAGTTAAAACTTAATGGCTTTAGTTTGGTCCTAGTCTCATTAATTATGTCATTAATAGCCTTGATTTGATCTAGTTTATTCATCTTTTTTTTACAAATATAAACTAGTTTATATTATAAACCAAATTAATAAAAAAATTATCCTGCTTTATTGGTTTTATATATTTTCCAAATAATCAATCCTATTAATATATATGGAATTGACATTAAATAAACAATACCCCTATTTAATCCCTTAGCTGATTCATAACCTTGATCAGTTTCCATCATAGCACTTAACATGGAACATTGTGACTGAACATCAACAGTCGTTAAAAAAAATATAATAAAAAAAAGATAGTATTTCTTCATCAATGAATATAATATGGTGAAATCATAAGGTAAACTACAACACCTGTAACAGCAATGTAAAGCCAGATTGGAAATGTAATCCTTGCAATTTTTTTATGCTTATCAAACATATTTGAAATAGCTCTTACATATGTAATAAGAACCATAGGCACAATGAATATAGATAATGTTATATGTGTAAATAATATAAAAAAGTATAAATATTTTATAAAACCTTCTCCTCCAAAAGGTGTAGGGTCAGTTGTCATATGATACAAAATATACATAAGTAAGAACACTAAAGACAACAATATAGATGTCTTCATTAAAACTTCATGTTGTTTAACTTTTTTATTCTTGATACTATAAAGAGCAGCAACTAATAGAACTGCTGTTAAACCATTGATTGAAGCATAAATAGGTGGTAAAAATGTTAATGCAGGTAAAGATGTTACCCTAACATTAAACAGAACTAGAACAACAAGAGGAATTACTATCGAAACAATAATAATTAAAGTTTTATACTTTAAGCCACTATTTTGGTTTTGAATTTTACTCATCAATTAATTTTTTAATATCATAGTTTAACATTCCTATTCCCTGCTGAATTGAATTAATATCGTTTATACCCAAATAATACATGATAGGATTTCCAAAACTATCTTTTCTAGATCGAATATACCCATCTTTATCAATAAGTGCAAAATATCCTTGATGTTCAAAACCTCCTATAAAATTTGAATTTTGATTTGCAAAAATGTTAAATCCAATATTAGCTAAATCATATATGTAGTCTTTTTGACCTGTTAAAAAGTGCCAGTTTTGTGATTTAACATCTAGTGCTTCAGAATATTTTTTTAAAACTGATGGAGTGTCATTATTAGGATCAATAGTTATTGAGACAATACCAAAATCATTAGAATCACCAAATTCTTCATCTAATAACTTCATGTTTTGATTCATTTCAATACAAATATCAGGACATCTAGTAAAGAAAAATTCAAGCACATATACTTTACCAATCATATCATCATTTGAAATTAATATTGAGTCTTGATTAGTTAATAAAAAGTCAGGAGCTTTTCTTTTTTGATCTGAAATAGTTAGGTATGCCAACCTTTCATTAGTGTTAAGTCTATTAGAATCTGTAATATCTGAATTGACTACTCTTTCATAAATTTTAGGCAATGAAAAGACTCCAAAAAGAATTATAATTATAAATAATCCAATATATTTTATATTATTATTCATAAAATAAAGAGTCATTTTTCTTAAGAGCTAATCTATACTCTGCAAGTATTATTTTAACATCATCTACCATTTTATTATTTATCTCTGCAACAGATTGTGAATTAAAACCATAAAGCATTCCAATATCTTCATCATCATCTCTTCCTCTTAAACTCAGATCTCTATCAACTATGAACACATAAGGGGTGCTATAATTAGAGTCTAGCTCGATATTGGTATTAAAACTTTCAAAAATCAACTTAATATTTGATTGAGTTGTCGAAATAAAGTTCCATTTTTCTAGGTCAGTACCAACTCCACTTATAAGCTCGTTTTTTAAACTTTCAATTGCCTCAGATTCAGTTTTATTATGCATTACAACAAATTGAAAGTCTTGAAACTCATAAAATCTTTTATAAATTTTTTGATTTAAATTTAATGCTTCAGATTTTTTTTTATTAATATCTCCACCCCAAAAAGCAACTATTGATATTTTATCTTTAAAAGATGTCTCTAGAATATTTCCTTCAATATTTTTTATATCCTTTACATTCTCAGTTAAAACAGGGAGTTTTGCAAAATTATTTATACCTGTTGATAGAAATACATAAACGAATATTGGAAAGAAAAACAGAAAACCAAGTATTAGATACTTTTTAAAATCTTTACTCATTAATATATATCAAAGTTCCAAGCCTTAAGACCATTAAACATTATATCAAAGATATAAGAACCCTCATATAGAAGAATAAATAATAAGAAAGGGATTAGAATAAGAAGCGGAACTACTATGGTGTTTTTTAAAAAAGGTTTTTCATCTCTAACATGCATAAAGTCCCATGTTATATAATATGCCTTGATTATAGTCATAATAATAAACAGCCAATTTATAAGTTTAATACCCAAGAAGTAGTTTAATAATATCTCTGGTTTAATTATTCCTAAAGCTACTTCAATGGCAGTTATTATGGATAAAAATATAAGAACACCCCAGATTTTCTGAACATTTGACTTAAATTTTAAACGCCCTCTAAAAATTGCTAATTTATGATTTTGATCTGCCATAGCTTATACTAAATAGAAAAATGTAAATACAAAAACCCATACAAGGTCAACAAAGTGCCAATAAAGACCCACTTTCTCAACCATATCATAATGACCTCTTTTTTCGTATGTTCCAAGAAGGACATTTATAAATATTATGATGTTCAAAATAACACCTGAAAACACGTGAAAACCATGAAATCCTGTTATAAAAAAGAAGAAATCAGCAAAAAGAGGATTTCCATATTCATTACGAATTAGGTTTGCACCTTTTACTACTCTTGTAGCAGAAGCTAGTTTAATTTCAGCTTGTTCTCGACTAAGAATTATTTTATGACCATTTTCATCTAACGTCTCTAATCTTACTGTTAAATCTATGTCGTTATTAAAACCTGTCATAACTTCATCAAGAGTAATTTCAGGTAATTTTGATTCACTTTGATACCATATACCAACATTATCATCATGAGTTACTCTAGCTTGAGTTGAAGAAATAGCAAATTCATCAATAGGTATTCTTTTTCCTTCTTCAAGATCATAAAACTGTAAAATTTGACCATTTTGTATTTCAACAGCACCATACTCTCCTTTAATGAAATTCTTCCACTCCCAAGCCTGAGAGCCTACAAAAATAGCACCTCCAATTATTGTTAGAAACATATAAAAAGCAACACGATTTTTATCATTATGGTGACCAGCATCAACAGCTAAAACCATTGTGACAGATGAAAAAATTAACACAAATGTCATGAGGGCTACATAATACATTGGAGCGTCTACGCCATGCAAAAATGGGAAGTGAGTAAAAACTTCATCTGCAATAGGCCATGAATCAATATTTTTAAATCTCGAGAAACCGTAAGAAACAAGAAAGCCAGAAAATGTAAGTGCATCTGAAACAATAAAAAACCACATCATTAGTTTTCCATAGCCAGCGTCTAGCGGCTTAGTTCCTCCTCCCCAAGAATTTTGTTTTGTTTTTGTTAATGTAGATGCTTGCATCCAGGGCAATTTTGATTACAAATTTATTAATTTTTAACTGAAGTATTTAATAAAAAAGAATAAATATATCCATAATGCTCCAAGAAAATGCCAGAATATTAATGCCATCTCAAAACCCAACTTATTCTTCTCATATTTTTGTCTATTAAACTTTGTTGTAACAACAGTTAAAACAATTATTCCAGCCAACAAGTGAGCCAAGTGCACAAACACTAAAACATATACATAGGATGTAGTGATAGAGCTTTCAGGGCCAGTAAAATAATAACCTTGAGAAATTATATCTTCAAAGCCTAAGAACTGAGCAACTACAAAAATAAGAGCCATTATAATGGTTAACCCAAGAAAAACATTTACATTATTTCTTTGAATATATATATTAATGTTTTCTGGAAGAGAAACTCTTACATATTGATCTAACTTATACTTTGCAAGTTGGAAAAAAAGACTGCTTAAAGCGATTGAGATAGTACTTATTGTAAACCAAACAGGGAGAACAAATGAATCAAGCCAGTCTGGTCTAGAACTACTAACAATAAATGCACTTGTCAAACCTGCAAAAGTCATAGTGATGCTAATTAGTCCAAACCATAGCATCATTTTTTTAGCTTTACTAGTTTTAACTTGAATTGAATCTGAAATAGTCATTATGAAAGAAATTTATCTACGACAAATATAATTTGAATAAAACTTAAATAAAAAATACTTGTATACATAAGTCTTATAGCATTTTGTTTATCCTTATACTTCATTAGTCTTATAGCTTGAAATAACATAAATAGACCAGAGGCTATAATTAAGATTAAGGAGTATAAACCGATTGAAAGCTCACCAGTAAAACTAAAGTATGGAAGAGTAGACACTAGGATCATCCAAATAGTATAAAAAACAATTTGAAATGCAGTTGAATTATCTCTTTTACCTGATGGCAACATTTTAAATCCACCTTTTAAATAATCATCATGTGACACCCATCCAATAGCCCAAAAATGAGGAAACTGCCAAAAAAATTGAATCATAAATAAAATACCTGTCTCTATAGAAAATTTATTAGTCACTGCAACCCAACCCAACATAAAAGGGATAGCGCCAGGGATAGCACCAAAAAACACAGATAAGGGTGTGATTGGTTTTAATGGTGTATATATTGCCAAGTATATAATCATTGATACTAATCCAAAAAAGGCAGTTCGAAAATTTATAATATATAAAATAAACAAACCCAAAAAACTAAGAATAACACAAACTAAAATAGCTTGATTTACACTTAAACCTCCGGTTGGAAGTGGGCGGTTTTGTGTTCTAGTCATTAAAGCATCTCTGTTTCTTTCAATAATTTGATTAAAGCCATTAGATGCTCCTACTACAAAGAAACCACCAAGGATTAATAGAGCAAGTGTATAAAATGAAAATACCTCAAAAGCAATCAAATAAGAAGCAACAGCAGAAAAGACTACACTAAGTGATAGTCTATGCTTAATAAGAATTAGAATTTCAGAAAATAAAGACCTAGGCTTTATATTTAAAGTGTCAGACATTAATTGTTGGTTAAAAAATACCCTTATTGAAGTCTGAAAGTGATTGGAATGCTAAAAGGAACTCTAACTGCTCTACCTCTTTGTCTACCAGGAGTCATTTGAGGAAGTCTACCAATAATTCTAGCTGCTTCATTTTCCAGGTTTTTATCTGGACCTCTCATACGAATGTTAGTAATTGTACCATCTTTAGATATAATAAAATTGACATATACTCTTCCTTGAATACCCATTTCTTGAGCAATATCTGGATATCTAAAGTTTTTTCTGATATGCTTATTCATTTGTTCTTGGAAACATGCTCTTCTTTGTGATTTAGCAACAGATTCACATCCAGGAAAAATAGGAACATCTTCAATCACCGCAAAAGGAACATCAATATCATCAAAGTCATCCTCTACAACAATATCTTCAATTACCATTTCTTCATCAGATTCAGTAGATTCAATAACAGTCTCCTCAACTTCTTCTTCATCCTCTACTATCTCAATTACTTCTGGAGCAGGAGGTGGTGGAGGCGGAGGAGGTGGTGGAGTTTTTAATTGTTCTGTAATAGGCACATCCTCTTCATCATCTACTAGCATGTCACCATTTGTAAGATCAATTTTTCTTTCATATGATTTATACTCAACTGCACCCCAAGTTACACCTAAGACAAGAGTCAAACCAATAACAAAGTATAGATTTCTGTTTTTATTTAAGTCAGCTTCTGGATTTTTCTTTAGTTGCATGAATAAGTATTAATATGCTAATCTATAAAAAATTATAATTATTTCATATAGTTAATCGACTCTTTATGTTTTTTTAACTAGCTATCATGTTTTTATATTCTTCAGGACTAAGAAGACTGTCAACTTCTGATAAATCAGAAATATCAATTTTAATTATCCAACCCTCCCCGTACGGGTCCTCGTTTACTAATTCTGGCCTATCCTCTAGAGTAGAGTTCATTTCAATTACCTTTCCTCCTACTGGCATAAATAAATCTGAAACTGTCTTAACAGCTTCTACTGTACCAAAGACTTCATTTAAAGCAATTTCACTATCTAAGCTATCTATTTCAAGATAAACAATATCACCAAGTTCACCTTGAGCAAAATCAGTTATACCAATTGTGGCTATATTATCTTCGATTTTCACCCATTCATGTTCCTCTGTATATTTTAATTCTTCTGGAATGTTCATGATTATAATTTATTTAATGATCTTTTTATTAATTCTTGTAGCTCAATATCCTTATTTTCAAAATATAACTTACTTACAATTTTTTCAGATTTAGATTTATTAAAACCTAATACAGAAAGAGCAAGTAATGCCTCTTTTTTTATGTCTAGATTTTCGCTCGATAAATCTATATCTTTTTTGTCAAATAATTCAACTTTATCTTTCAATTCTATTATCAATCTTTGAGCAGTCTTTAGCCCAATTCCTTTAATAGATTTTATTCTTTCAACATCTTCTTCCCATACTGCTTCTTGAATCTCTGCAGGTGAAATTGATGACAAAATTGTTCTAGCTGTACTTGGTCCAATTCCAGAAATTGAAATGAGTTGTTGAAAAATAGATCTTTCACTTTTAGAACTAAAGCCAAATAAAATATCAGAATCTTCTTTCCTTTGTAGATAAGTGAAAATTTTGATATTCTCATCATCTGGTATTTGTTCGTATGTGTTTAATGATATATTAATTTCATAACCTATTCCGTTTGATTCAACTATAATTTTTGTTGGAGATTTTTCTATTAATCTTCCTTTAATGTAGGTTATCATTTTTTCTTAATTTTTCTTTGATTAGCATCTATTACTGATATTGCAGACATATTCACAATTTCATCAACTGATGCTCCTAGTTGAAGAATATGAATCGGTTGATTTAAACCAATAAGTATAGGGCCTACAGAAACAGCATTATCTAACTCTTTAATAGTTTTATATGTAATATTTGCTGAATCAAGATTTGGAAATATTAATGTATTAACTTTTCTCCCATTCAAAATTGAAAAAGGAAATCTATTCTTTAACATTTCTCTATTAAGAGCAAAATCTGATTGAATTGGACCATCTACTATTAATTCAGGATTATTATCATGAAGAATTTTAACTGCTTTTGATATTTTTTTAGCTTCATCAAAATCAGAAGAACCAAAGTTGGAATATGAAAGAATTGCAATAACCGGCTCAATTCCAAACATATTTACAATCTTAGCTGTGTTAATAGCGATTTTTGCAATTTCTTTGTGAGAAGGGTTGATATTCAAAGAAGTATCTGAGCAGAATAAGGGACCTTGTTTTGTAATCATCAAGTTTGTTGCAGCAACTTTTTCAACTCCTGGAGCCTTTCCAATCGAATTAATTAATGGAAGGAAAACAGAAGGATAACTTTTAGAATAACCTGACAACATACAGTCAGCATCACCATTTTCAACCATCATAGCTCCAAAATAGTCCCTACCTCTAAGAAGTCTCTTAACATCATCTAAAGTTTTACCTTTTCTTCTTAATTTTTTGAATAAGATTTGAGAATATTCATCAATTAAATCTTTATTTATTTTATCAGCTGGATCAATAATTTGAAGATCCTCAGTAAAATCAAGAGATTCCATTAATTCTTGAATTATTTTTTTACCACCTAACAAAATAGGTGTTGCAATTTTCTCTTCAAAGCAAATTTGAGCAGCTTTCAGAACATCTAGATGGTCTGCTTCAGTAAAAACAAGTTTTTTGTCTTTTGTTTTCCTTGCTCTTCTATGAATAATACGAATTAACTTTTGATTATTACCTAGTCTTTCATCAAGTGTTTGAATATATTTATCCCAATCTTCAATTGGTTCTTGAGCAACTCCTGAATCAATTGCTGCTTTGGCAACAGCAGGAGGAATTTCAGATATTAACCTAGGGTCAAAAGGTTTTGGAATAATATAATCTTTACCAAAGTTTAACTTTGTTTCATCATAGGCTATATTAACTTGTTCTGGAACAGGTTTTTTAGCTAATTCTGCTAAAGCAACAACAGCAGCTTTTTTCATTTCCTCATTTATTTTTGTAGCTCTTACATCAAGTGCACCTCTAAAAATAAATGGAAAGCCTAAGACATTATTTACTTGATTTGGCAGGTCTGATCTACCTGTTGCAAATATTATATCCTCTCTCACAGACATTGCCTTATCATAATTTATCTCTGGATCAGGATTAGCCATAGCAAAAACTATTGGATCTCTTGACATTGACTTAAGCATGTTTTCTGATACTATATTAGCCATTGATAGACCAATAAATACATCAGATTTAACCATAGCTTCCTCAAGTGTTTTTATCTTTCTATTTGTAGCAAAAAACTTTTTTTCTTTAGTAAGGCCATCTCTTGAATTATTAATGACACCTTTACTGTCAGTCATTATAATATTTTCAAGTTTTGCTCCGAAGGATATATATAATTTAGTACATGCAATTGCTGCCGCTCCAGCACCTGAAACAACAATTTTAACATCTTCAATTTTTTTATTAACAAGTTCAAGAGCATTTAAAAGAGCTGCTGCTGATATAATTGCAGTTCCGTGTTGATCATCATGCATTACAGGTATATCAAGCTGATCTACTAATTCTTTTTCAATTTTAAAAGCTTCTGGAGCTTTAATATCCTCAAGGTTTATGCCACCAAAAGTTGTGGAAATTGATTTAACCACTTCAATAAATTTATCAGGATCCTTTTCATTTATTTCAATATCAAAAACATCGATATCAGCAAAGATTTTAAACAATAATGCCTTCCCTTCCATAACTGGCTTTGAAGCATCAGGCCCAATATCTCCAAGGCCAAGAACTGCTGTTCCATTTGTTATAACAGCTACTAGATTTGATTTATTTGTATACTTATAAACATTATCAGGATCCTTTTCAATTTCCTGACATGGAATAGCAACGCCCGGAGAATATGCGATTGCTAAATCTCTTTGTGAATTATATTTCTTTGTTGGTACAACCTCAATTTTTCCTGGTTTAGGCTTAGCATGATATACCAATGATTCTCTTCTTTCTCTATTCTTCCCCATAAAGATGAATTATGATCAAATATAAATTATTAATTAAATAAATTATTCTGATTATTTTTATTTCTACCCAAATGATTATAACCCTTATCTGTTACTTGTCTTCCCCTAGGAGTTCTTATTATAAAACCTTGTTGAACAAGAAATGGTTCATAAACCTCTTCAATAGTTTCAGTGTTTTCAGATAATGAAGTTGCAAGTGTAGATATCCCAACAGGCCCTCCATTGTAATTATCAACTATTGTAGTTAATATTTTATTATCCATTTGATCTAATCCATTCTTATCAACATTAAGTGATGATAGGGCAAATTTTGTAATCTCTAGGTCAATTTTACCATCACTTTTTATTTGAGCAAAATCTCTAACTCTTCTTAATAAAGAATTTGAAATTCTTGGAGTGCCTCGACTTCGTCTAGCTATCTCAAAGCAAGATTTTTTATCAATTTTTAGTTTTAAAATCTCTGAACTTCTTTCTACAATTTCAGATAATAATTTATCATCATAATGCTCAAGTCTATTAGATATTGCAAATCTTTCCCTCATTGGGTTTGTAAGAAATCCTGATCTAGTTGTGGCTCCAACAAGAGTAAATGGATTTAAATTTAATTGAACTGTTCTTGCATTTGGACCAGATTCAATCATGATATCAATTTTATAATCTTCCATTGCAGAATAAAGATATTCTTCTATTACTGGGCTTAGTCTATGGATTTCATCTATAAATAGTATATCTCTTTCTTCAAGATTTGTAAGAAGACCTGCAAGATCTCCTGGTTTATCAATTACTGGACCTGAAGTCACTTTTAAACCAACTTTTAATTCATTAGCTAGGATATGAGCTAGAGTAGTCTTTCCTAGTCCAGGTGGTCCGTGAAACAATGTATGGTCCAAAGCATCATCTCTTTGGTTGGATGCTTCAACAAATATTTTAAGATTACTAATTATAGGTTTTTGACCAATAAAATCATCAAAGCTAAGAGGCCTTAGCGCTTTATCAAAATCATTGTCTCTTTCTTGATTAACATCCATTACTTCAAATATACACTAATTGTGAAATTTGAGGTATAGATATAATTTAATGTTGAAGCTCTTTTTCACCTTTTTTTAGAGGAACATTTTGTGGAATAAAGTCATCCTTTGATCCAGGTTTTGAATAGTCATATGGCCATCTAAAAACATGTGGAATTTTTCCAGGCCAATTTCCATGCATATGTTTAATTGGAGCTGTCCATTCAAGTGTATTTGACCTCCATGGATTCATAATCGATTTTTTACCATAGAACATGCTACTGATAAAATTGTATAAGAATACAAGTTGAGCTGCACCAGCTAGTAATGCAAATAATGTAATAACTACATTTATGTTTGCTACATCATCAAAGTATGGAAAATTAGTATTTGTATAATATCTTCTAGGTAAGCCAGCCATTCCTACAAAGTGCATCGGGAAGAAAACACCATAAGCACTAATTGCTGTTATCCAAAAGTGTATATAACCTAAATTTTTATTCATCATTCTACCAAACATTCTAGGGTACCAATGATATACCCCAGCAAACAATCCATAGAGAGCAGAAATTCCCATTACTAAATGGAAATGAGCAACTACAAAATATGTATCATGTAAGTTTATATCAAGCGCACTATCTCCTAAAATTATACCAGTAAGTCCACCTGTTATAAATGTTGAAACAAGACCAATGGCAAACAACATACCAGGATTAAATTGAATGTTTCCTTTCCATATTGTTGTTATATAATTAAAAGCTTTAACTGCTGAAGGTATAGCAATCAATAATGTTGTAAATGTAAATACAGATCCTAGAAAAGGGTTCATACCTGTAATAAACATGTGATGTCCCCAAACAATAGTTGATAAAAATGCAATAGCTAGAATAGATCCAACCATTGCTCTATATCCGAATATTGGTTTTCTAGCATTAGTAGATATAACCTCTGATGCAATTCCAAGAGCTGGAAGAAGAACAATATAAACCTCAGGGTGACCTAAAAACCAAAATAAGTGTTCAAAAAGAACTGGTGATCCCCCTTGATAATGAAGAACTTCTCCTTGAATAAATATATCTGATAAGAAAAAAGATGTTCCAAAACTTCTATCCATAATTAGTAATAGAGCTGCAGATAATAATACTGGAAATGATACAACACCAATTATAGCAGTAACTAGAAAAGCCCAAACAGTTAGAGGTAATCTAGTCATAGTCATTCCTTCTGTTCTAAGATTAAGAACGGTAACTATATAATTTAATGCAGCTAAAAGAGAAGATGCAATAAAAAATGCCATTGAAACTAACCAAAGTGTCATTCCAGCTGCTGAACCAGGTTGAGCTTGAGGAAGAGCACTTAATGGTGGGTATATTGTCCATCCTGCTGCAGCGGGACCTGCTTCTACAAAAAGCGAAGCAATCATAATTGCAGATGAAATAAAAAATAACCAATATGATATCATATTTAAAAATCCAGAGGCCATATCTCTCGCACCAATCTGAAGTGGAATTAATAGATTACTGAAAGTTCCACTAAGACCAGCAGTTAAAACAAAGAATACCATAATAGTTCCATGTATTGTAACTAAGGCTAAATAAACATTTGGATCCATGACACCGTCAGTGGCCCATTTTCCTAGAAGAACATCAAAAATACCAAATGATTCTTCTGGCCATGCTAACTGAAGTCTAAAAAGTAGAGACATTGCAATACCTACTATACCCATTATCAATCCTGTAATTAGGTATTGTTTTGAAATCATCTTGTGATCAATACTAAAAATATATTTAGTTATAAAAGTTTCCTTGTGATGGTGGTCATGCTCATGATCTTCATTATGAGATTCAATTATAACATCTTTTTTTTCAGTAATATCAACTTCGATATCTGTACCAACTATTTTTGCTCTTCTGTTATTTTTTTGTGCCATAATTTATTCTGTATCTATTGAACAAATTCTTTAAATGTTTGTTGTTCATCAATCCATTTATTAAACTTTTCTTCTGTTTCAACAATAATTTTCATTTGCATATTGTAGTGTGACGCACCACAAATTTTATTACATAAAAGTAAAAAATCAAATTCATATGGATCAAGAGGAAAATCACCACTAGCAATCAATTCCTCACTTTTATCAAATCTTATTTTATTTATCTTTTTAACTTTTTCTACAATCTCTGGTCTTAATCTCATTTCCTGAGTAGTTGTATTAGGTATAAAAGCAAATTGATTTATCATTCCTGGAACTGCATTCATTTGAGCTCTAAAATGAGGCATAAATGCAGAGTGAAGAACGTCCTGTGATCTGATCCTGAAAACAACTTCACGATTAACTGGTAAATGTAATTCTTGAACTACAATATCATCATCTCCATTTCTATCTGTTGGATCAATTCCAACTAAATTTTTACCATCAAAATCTTGTAGAAACCTAACATTTGCGTCACCCAATACACCGTCTTCTCCAGCGTATCTAGCTTTCCAATTAAATTGTTGAGCATACAGCTCAACAACTAGGGCTTCGTCATTTTCCTCAATCGTCATAATATCTACCCAAGTAAATAATCCATAAAGAATTAATCCTGCAAGAGCAATAGTAGGAATTATTGTCCATACACCTTCTAAAAAATTACTGTCTGCAAAGAAGAGTGCTTTTCTTTTTTTGTTACCTCTATACTTAAATGCAAAGTAATGAAGTAATGCTTGGGTGATAGTTTGAACAAAAAATATCACAGAAAATGAAAACCAAAGTAGTCTATCATAATTTTCACCATGCACTGATGCAGACTCTGGTAGAATAACATCTCCATACTTGAAAAAAGAAAAAATAGTCAGTCCATAAATAAATATCAAGAAGAGAAACATGAGTTTTCCCTGCATATCATTGTCTTTATCGGTCGCTATTTCATTATTTTCATAATCTACAGGTTTAGAAAGTTCTAAAATTTTAGTTAGTTGCCAAACTGCAATAGAAATTAAAATTAAAGATGTTAGAACAAGTAATAATGTCATTTTAGTCTAAGTTATAATATTGAAATGTTTTACTTTCTTCGATATATGGATCACCTTTAGCTAAAATTGGTGCCTTTGAAATTTCTTTAAATACAACATAGATAAATATTCCTAAAAAGAATAAAAATCCACCTATTTCAGCAGGACCAAATGACCACATATCACCAACTGCAGATGGCATGATCATATTGTAAACATCAAGGTAATGACCAATAATAATTATAATACCAGTTAAAATTACAATAAAGTTAGTTTTCTTAAAATCACTATTCATAAGAACAATTAATGGGAATATAAGGTTTAACACTACCATTCCAAAAAATAATAAATTGTAATCTTCAATTCTGGTGATAAAATAAGTTACCTCTTCTGGTATATTAGAGTACCATATAAGCATAAATTGAGAGAACCACAGATAAGCCCAGAAAATACTGACACCAAACATGAATTTTGCTAAATCATGAATATGACTATTGTTTATAAAATTTAAATAATTCTGAGACTTAAGATAAATAGTAATTAATGCTATAGTTGTTATACCTGAAACAAACATACCTGCAAAAACATACCATCCAAATAAAGTACTAAACCAGTGGGGATCAATAGACATTATCCAATCCCATGACATCATTGACTCAGATACTAAAAAGAATACAAGAAAGCCTGCAGAAAGTTTAAATAATTTTTTGTGAATACTTATATCATTATCGTTGTCCTGTTTTAGAGAAAGTCTTCTTGAGATATTTCTATATAAAACCCATCCTGTTACATATATTACAGCTCTTAAAAAGAAAAAAGGAATGTTTAAATATCCTACTTTATTTCTAATTATTTCATCATGTGCAACCACTTCAGGGTCCATCCAAATAAATAAATGATTAAAATTAAGAGCAGAGAAACCTAATATTATTAAAACAAAAATACAACCTGGAAGCAAGTAACTTGTTATACCTTCCATTATTCGGTAGAGCACAATAGACCAACCAGCTTGGGCAGCTCTTTGAATAGCATAGAAGGCAAGAACTCCAAGAGAAATCATCATAAAAAATAAGGCTGGGACGTAAACAGCCGCCCAGGGTTTGTTATGAAGTTGGTTAAAGACGTGTTTATCATGATCATATTCATGACCTCCTAATGTAACTTCTTTATGATCAGATCCGTGATCAGATTCTCCTCCATGATCAGATCCGTGATCAGATTCTCCTCCATGATCAGATCCGTGATCAGATTCTCCTCCATGATCAGATCCGTGATCAGATTCTCCTCCATGATCAGATCCATGACTCATATTGGCTACAATTTCCTTTGCTTCCTCTACAGAACTTGGCGCAGAGTAAAAACCATAAGCAATCCCTATTAAACCAATTACAACAAGGCTTAAAGAAAATATTTTTACTTTGCTTGAAAAATTATAGTCTTGATTCATTTATTACTTTTTTGATTCTTCTCTTAATTTCATTACATATTGTGCAATCTGCCATCTTTCTTCTTCATTAACTTGTCCGGCATGAGATCCCATCGCATTTATTCCATACATCAATACGTGATAAATACTTCCTGGTGTAATCTCTCTATCTATGTAAGCAGGTATCCCTAGAAACTTTTCTCTTTGAGCAAGAATTCCCATTCCATCACCTTTATCTCCATGACAAACAGAACAATATATTTCATATAGCTCTTTACCCATACTAAGGTTAAGATCATTATTCTCAAGAGGAGACATTAACTGACTTTTAGCCAATTCATAACCTGCATTTGAGTCTTCAAAATCATAAGGGTCCCAACCTCTTGCTATTGAACCTTCTGGAGGCAATTGAGCTTCAATTCCATTAGAAAATGCCTCTGTTTCTGCATATGTTTCATATGCGAGAGATTCATACATATCAGGAAAATATTGAAAATTAGGCTTTGAGGAATCAAAACATGAAGTAAGTATAAGACTTACTGAAATAAGTAAAAATATACTATTTTTCATCTTCATCATTATTTATAACTTCAATTGATATGGCACCAAATTTTTTTAACATAGTCTTTGTCTTTGCTAGATTTGGTCCTGTCTCCATATCTATTAAAAACTTATCATCAGTAGTTGCTGGGTTTGGATTTTCTGCCATTTTAAATGGCCATAACCTACTCCTTAAATAAAAAGTAATAACCATTAAATGAGCTGCAAAAAAAACTGTCAATTCAAAAATAATTGGCACGAATGCAGGTGCGTTTTCAATAAAAGAAAAGCTTGGCTTACCACCTATATTTTGAGGCCAATCAACTATCATAATGTAATTCATCATTAAAATAGCAACAGTAAAACCAACACAACCATACATAAATGTTGCGATGGATATATTTGTAGGTTTTAACTTCATTGCTTTATCTAAACCATGAACAGGAAATGGAGTATAAACTTCATTTATATAAATTTTATTTTTGACCACCTCTTTAACAGCATCTAAAAGATTGTCATCATCGTCAAATAAAACATGTAAACTTTTTGAACTCATTATTTCTTATCTCTTATTTTTTTATATTTTTCACCCGAAGATTTTAAAATACTTTTAATCTCTGCTTGAGCAACAACAGGAAAGCTTCTTGCATATAATAAAAATAAAACAAAGAAGAAACCTATAGTACCAATGAATATTCCAATGTCAATAAATGTTGGAGAGAACATAGTCCATGATGATGGTAAATAGTCTCTGTGAAGAGAAGTTACGATAATAACAAACCTTTCAAACCACATTCCAACATTCACAACAATTGAAATTACAAAAGACCATATTATATTGGTCCTAATTTTTTTGACCCACATAATTTGAGGAGAAACAACATTACAAGACATCATTAAAAAATAAGCCCACCAATAAGGTCCAGTTGCTCTATTTAAAAATGCATACTGTTCATATTCAACACCAGAATACCAAGCAATAAATAATTCCGTTATATATGCGCAACCTACAATTGATCCAGTAATCATTATAACAATATTCATCATTTCAATATGCTGAATAGTAATATAACTTTCCAGTCTTGAAACTTTTCTCATAATTATTAGAAGTGTCTGAACCATAGCAAATCCGGAAAAAATTGCACCAGCAACAAAATATGGAGGAAAAATTGTTGTATGCCAACCAGGAATAACTGAGGTTGCAAAATCAAAAGAAACTATAGTGTGAACTGAAAGAACAAGTGGAGTAGCAAGTCCTGCAAGAACTAATGAAACTTCTTCAAATCTTTGCCAATCTTTCGCTCTACCTGACCATCCAAAACTAATTAGACTATATATTTTTTTTCTAAATGGATCAACAGCTCTGTCTCTAATCATTGCAAAATCAGGTAATAATCCGGTCCACCAAAAAACAAGAGATACAGTTAAATAAGTTGAAATTGCAAATACATCCCATAATAAAGGTGAATTAAAATTAACCCACAGTGATCCAAATTGATTAGGAATAGGAAACATCCAATAGGCCAGCCATGGTCTTCCCATGTGTATTATTGGAAATAGGCCTGCTTGAATTACAGAGAATATGGTCATAGCCTCTGCAGATCTATTGATACCCATTCTCCATTTTTGTCTAAATAAAAGAAGTACTGCTGAAATAAGAGTTCCCGCATGTCCGATTCCAACCCACCAAACAAAGTTTGTAATATCCCAAGCCCAACCTACAGTCTTATTTAATCCCCAAACTCCAATACCTGTTCCAAGAGTGTAAGCCATACAACCTAATCCCCATAAAAATGCTGCCATTGCAATAGAAAATGCAATCCACCAATCCTTATCAGGAGGAGTCTCAACTGGTCTAGCTATATCGTTAGAAATATCGTGATAGCTCTTGTCTCCAAGTATCAACGGTTTCCTAATGGGAGCTTCGTAATGTGATGACATATGCTATACTTTTTTACTATTTCTAATTTTAACTTGATAGAGAACATTTGGCTTTGTTCCAATACTTTCAAGAAGTCTATATGCTCTATCATTTTTATTTGATTCAGAGATTTTACTTTCTTTATCATTAATATCTCCAAATACTATAGCTCCATCACTACAAGCATTTGAACATGCAGTTTGGAACTCACCATCTCTTACTCGTCTTCCATCTTTTTTTGCATCTAAAATTGTTTTCTGAGTCATTTGAATACATAGAGAACATTTTTCCATTACACCCCTACCTCTTACATTAACATCAGGATTTAAAACCATCCTTCCTAGATCATTGTTTAAATTGTAATCAAATTCATCATTTTCAGCGTAAGAGAACCAGTTAAACCTTCTTACTTTATAAGGACAGTTATTAGCACAATAACGTGTACCTACACATCTATTATATGCCATTTGATTCTGACCTTGACGACCATGAGAAGTTGCAGCAACAGGGCATACAGTTTCACAAGGAGCATGATTACAATGTTGACACATTACGGGCTGAAATACAACTTTAGGATTTGCTGCTGCTTTTTCAAGCTTAGTTTGAGTGGCTCTATATTCACTGTAACCAGATGTTTCATCTTTGGCTTTTACATCGCCTTCAAAAGTATCTTCAGAAGAAAAATATCTATCAATTCTTAGCCAATGCATATCTCTTGACTTTCTAACTTCTTCTTTTCCTACCACTGGAACATTATTTTCTGCATGACAAGCAATAACACATGCACCACATCCATTACAAGCATTAAGATCGATTGCTAAATTAAAATGATGACCAGTAGATCTATCAAACTCTCTCCAAATATCTACTTCTTTTGATGTTACTTTAGTTTCTATGTGATTCTTTGAGACTAAAACAGTAGGATTCCAATAAGATTTTTCCTTTGAATTATATGTATCAATATCAGTTTCTTTAATTATCTCGTCTCTTCCCATCATAGTGTTATGCAATTGAATACAAGCAAATTCATGATCGCCTTCAGACTTAGTTATTTTAACACTTTGAATATTTGAGAAATTATGATAAAGAGAATATGCATTTACTCCAACTTTCATAACATCATTCATCCCTTCAGTTTTACCATATCCAAATGCTAAACCTACAGTTCCTTCAGCTTGACCTGGTTGAATTAATACAGGAACCTTTAATTGAGATTTTTCAGTTGATATTATTGCATAACTTCCATTTAACGCTCCATTAGATACATTATAATTATTTAAATCAAGTTTTTTTGCATCAATAGCAGATACTGTTAAATAATTATCCCAAGTAACTCTTGAGATCGGATCTGGAAATTCTTGTAACCAAGGATTAGAGGATTGTGAACCATCTCCTATTCCTGTTTTAGAGTAAAGTACTAAAGAAAACTCATTAGAATTTTCTTCATAGAATGATGAAGTACTAACTCTTGTTTTTTTTGCTTTTAAGTTTAAACTTGAAAAATCATTATAATATCCATCTTGTAATGATTTACCCCATGTCTTTCCTCTTAAAATTCTATTCTGCCAGTTGGATTTAATTCTATCATAAAAGCTTAAATCAGAGTTCAAAATTTTCAATAAAAAATCTTGAAACTGAATAGTATCAAATAAAGGTCTAATAGTTGGTTGTGCAAGAAAGAAACTTCCTTTTTTTAATTCATAATCCCCCCAAGATTCAAGGTAATTGTTGGTCGCAGCTATATACATTGCTGACTTAGCTGTTTCATCTTCTTTTTCAGAAAACACAAGAGAAAAATCTAAACTTTTGAAAGATTCTTTTAGTGTATCTGAATTTGGAAGAGAATAAAGTGGATTTACACCTGAAGTAATTACACCAGATAAACTACCAGACTCTAAATCAGATATGAACTCACTAAGTTTTTTGTTATCTCCTTCTTTGATTAATCTTGGATTATTAATATCAATAACTTCTGATTTCAAAGAACTATTAATTAATAAAATTAATTCCTGAACATCTACATCATCTATTCCTGAAATTACAACAGAGTTCTTAGGGGATTTCATAATTTTATCAATACACGAATCTACATACCTGTCGATTGAAGGGTTTAAAGAACCTTTATCTTCTCCATTGCCTGTTAACTTAGTATAAAGTCTAGCAACAATTTTCTTTAAATCAGAAGGTTTCGCAGGAACTCTATCATCAGCATTTGAACCAGTTAGAGACATGTTTGATTCAAACTGAATATGATAAGACATAGTTTTATTTTGAGTCTTATCAGGAATTCTTGTCTTAGTATAACCTGATGAATATCCACCCCCTTGCCAATCAGATAAAAAATCTGCATCAATAGAAATTATGTTTTCTGCTTTTGAAAAATCATAATCTGCCATTGCTCTTAGCCCATATATATTTTCAAAAGCATCCAGAGTAGATGAATTAGAAATAGCATCATAGGTAACATGAGATATATTTGGATATGCATCTAAAAACTCACTAATTATTTCTTTTGAAGATGGGCTAGGATATGTTTGAGTTAAAAGAACAACTTTCTTATCATCTTTAGAGAAATTATCTAAATTAACCCTAACTAGATTAATTAGTGTCTGCCAGTCAGTATATTCTCCAGAAATTTTAGGTCCTTGAACTCTATTTGAATCATATAAGGATAATACAGAAGCATGAACTCTTGCATTAGCATCACCAAAGGTTGAAGCATCCTTGTTACTCTCAATCTTAATTGGCCTACCCTCTCTAGTCTTAACTAGAATACTACTAAAATCGTTACCATCGGCAATTGTTGTAGCATAATAATTTGCAACACCTGGGATTATTTGTTCTGGTTGAACAACATATGGCACAGACTTGATAACAGGACCTTCACAACCAACTATAGCAGCTGCTGCAGAACTAAAACCTACATATTTCAAAAAATCTCTTCTTGAAGAATTTTTTTCATCATCAGAATTAACTGGTAGTTTCTCTACAAATTCATTATTTTCAAGACCTTCAACTATAGTACTATCAGTGTCTAGCTGTTCGATTCCTTTCCAATATAATTTTTTATTCTGCATAGTTCTAGTAATGACATTTAGCACATTCAATTCCTCCAAGTTGTGCTACAGTTAATTTTTCAACTCCATATTTTTTTGAAAGTTCATCGTGAACCTTTTGATAATACTCATTGTCTTTATCAACATTACTTTCTCTGTGACAATCAATACACCAACCCATCGTTAATGGAGAATATTGATACATGATCTCCATTTCTTCAACAGGCCCATGACATGTTTGACATTCTATCTTAGCTACTTGAGCATGTTGTGCATGATTGAAATATACAAAGTCCGGAAGATTATGGATTCTTACCCATTTGACAGGTTTTGTATTTCCAGTGTAAACTTGATTTTCTTCATCCCATCCTACTGCAGAGTAAAGCTTTTTAATCTCATTCGTGTAGAAGTCCTTTGTATATCCATTTTCAAGATCTTCCTCCCCGTTATAATCACCTATATACTCATGACAATTCATACAGACATTTAACGCTGGTATACCTGAGTGCTTTGATACTCTTGCAGAAGAGTGACAATATTTACATTCTATCTGATTAGCACCAGCATGAATTTTATGAGAATAATGGATTGGTTGAATTGGAGCATAGCCTTGATCAATTCCGATTTGCATAAGATAACCGTATGTAAAATATGCACTAGATAGAAGAAGCCCAACAACCATTATAAAAATCAAAAACTGATTTTTTATAACAGTCTCCCATAATGGTGTAATATTTTTTTTAGGTTCTGACTCTATTTTAACTCCACTTGCATTAGCAATTTTAATAAGGGTTCTTTGAACCAAGAACAGCATTACAATAAGAATTGTAAAGATTAAAATACTTACTAAAAGAATTAAATTTAAAGACACATTAGAGCCTTGACTAACTGTTTCTGTTGAACTCAAAGCTGCATTAACTGGAGCTGGAGGGGTAAAATTAGTGTAGGCTAATATGTTATCAATCTGTTCGTTGCTAAACTGAGGATAATTAGTCATGACTGCACGATTGTACTCTTCCCAAATTGCAACAGCCTGAGGATCGCCATCTTTAATCATTTGAGATCCTTTTCTTATCCAACTGTAAAGCCAATCTTTATCATATTTTTCGGTTACACCACTAAGTGCAGGTCCAACTGCCTTTTTGTTTAGCTTATGACAAGCGGCACAGTTTGCATTAAATAAATTTTTTCCAGCTTGAATGTCCGCTTCCTGGGAAATGCTTAAAGAGGGCAAAAGCAGTGTTACTAAAAATATTCTTTTTATCTGTAACATTTAGTTGGGGACGATAAGATTTTTATTCATGATATTAAAGTGAATTTAAACACTTTTAAAACAGCACAAATTTAAGTCATAAACGTCATTTTAAAAACTCTAGAATAAACAAATATTTAATTTATAATGATTCTAAATAAGAAGTTGTCTCATTTTAGTAAATTTGAGCTAATAAATTAACATGAGAGCTAAGTTTTTGATATCATTAATACTATTTTTTTTAAGCCATTCTATAGCGAATGCTCAAGATGAAAATGTTATTTATAATGATACTTTGACTCAAAAATTATTTCAAATAAAAAAAGATTATAGTAAAAGGATATTTGAATCGACCTTTTATACAATTCAAATTTATTTTGGCGATCTTAAAAATGCAGATTCTATTTTAATTGATTTTCAAGAAAATAATGAAGGGATTAAATCAGAATTAATATTTGAAACCCCTAATTACAAAGTAAGAATTGGTGAGTATAAAGACATCAATATAGCATCCCAAAAGTTAGAAGGAGTCAGAAGGACGTATCCTGGATCTTTTATTATAAAACTTTCTGAATTATAATTTTCTTTTAACAGCAATTTCTTGATAAAACTGGATAATATCACCTTCTAAAAGGTCATTAAATTCATTAATCTGAATACCACAATCATATCCTTTTGCAACCTCTTTAACATCATCTTTAAACCTTTTCAAAGAAAGAAGTTTACCCTCAAAAATCATTTCATCAGCTCTCACTACTCTGATGTTAGAATTCCTGAATATTTTACCTGAAGTTACCATACACCCGGCAATAGTTCCAATTCTAGAAATTTTAAAAGTCTCTCTAACCTCAGCCTCTCCCGTACTTTCCTCTTTCATTTCTAGCGAAAGCATGCCTTCCATTGCATCCTTTAGATCATTAATTGCATCATAAATTATAGAGTAAAATCTTATATCAATTTGTTCTTTTTCAGATAATTTTCTAGCACTAAGAGTAGGTTTAACGTTAAAACCAACAATGATTGCTTCTGAAGCTGAAGCTAATAAAACATCAGAATCTGTAATTGCTCCAACACCTTTAAATATTATATTAACCTGAATTTCTTCAGTTGATAAATTCTGAAAAGAATCTGTTAAAGCTTCAACCGAACCATCAACATCACCTTTTATAATAACATTAAGCTCCTTAAAGTCACCAACTGCAATTCTTCTTCCAATTTCATCTAGAGTTAAATGTTTTTGAGTTCTAACATCTTGTTCTCTTCCAAGTTGAG
>Ga0206683_10000459_pt1 | contig 30066 bp, 42 predicted proteins | sample M280m12015metaG_FD_155483 | JGI IMG/M metagenome (GOLD analysis project Ga0206683, IMG submission 155483) | Ammonia-oxidizing marine archaeal communities from Monterey Bay, California, United States - M2 80m 12015 | ecosystem: Environmental > Aquatic > Marine > Intertidal zone | place: USA...
GAGACAGAAGTGATAGAGCCTAAAGAGATGTTCTCGGAAGAGCAACAATCTGCAGGTTTTGAGCATTTCCTCTCTAAACTATAATCTCTATAGGAGAATACAATGTCTGAGAAAATCAAAGACGAAATTGTTGAAGATGTAGCAGAGGTTATCGTAGAGGATACGGAAGTAGAAGCAACGGTAGAAGTACCTGAAGCACCTCTTACGGAAGCTCGTACAGTATCAGCAATACAAGCCTCAATGACAGGAATGTCTAAAGAGGGCCTTGACGCGATCTTCGAAGCAGCGAAAAAAGCAGAAGCGAAAGCTAAAGTGGAAGACGATGAAGAAGAAGAGGACGATGAAGGTGATGAAGATGAAGGCGATGTAGAAGAAAAGAGCACTAAGAAAGAGTCTAAGAAATCAAAAGATGAAACTGTTGATGACGAAGGCGACCTTGAGGGCAAAGGAAAGGCTAAGAAAAAGAAAGTTAAGTCTGACGATGGTTCTGAAGGTGACGTAGTTGAAAAGAAATTTAAAGAAGATGTTGATGCGTTGGTTAAAGACGAAGATACATTATCTGAAGGTTTTAAAGCGAAAGCTGAAACTATTTTCGAAGCTGCACTTAAATCTAAAATCGTTTCTGAAACTGCAAAATTAGAAGAGAGATATGCTTCTGATCTAGCAGGTGAAGTTGAAGCTATTAAAGAAGATTTAGTTGACAAAGTTGACGGTTACTTAACATATGTAGTCGAAAACTGGATGAAAGATAACGAAGTTGCAATTGAGCATTCTTTGAAATCTGAAATCACAGAGTCATTTATTGATTCTCTAGGTCAATTGTTTAGTGAACATCACATTAATGTTCCTGAAGATAAGGGTGACATCTTAGATGCCCTATCTGAAGAAGCTAAAGATGCGAAGTCACAATTGAATGATGCTACTGCTAAAGCTATGGAACTTGCTGAGCAAGTTAAAACTTACCAACGTAAGGATATCGTAACTGAAGCATGCGCAGGCTTAGCGGCAACTGAAGAAGCAAAGTTAAAAGAGTTAATCGAAGGTGTTGAAGCTGACGATAATGAAACTTTTGCAACTAAAGTAGCGACAATTAAGGAATCTTACCTTAATAAAGATACCACAGTCGAGACATCAGAAGTTGATGCCATTACTGAGGATTCACAAGAACAAGATGTTTCTGATACAATGAAGAGATATCTAAGCGCAATCGAGCGCACTAGTAAATAACCCATTTTAAGGAGATATTTAAATGGAAATTAATAGACAAATACTACAGGAAAAATGGGCTCCTGTACTTGATTCTCAAGATGCTGGCAAGATAACCGATCCACACAGACGTGCGGTTACTGCTGTTGTTCTTGAAAACCAAGAAAAAGCATTTGCTGAAGAGCGTGGCTTGAACGAAGCTGCTGCTGCTAACGCTATGGGTGCTGGTGCGGTTGCGGGTGCAGCTGCAGGCGCTGGTCCAGTTGATATTTGGGATCCTGTCCTAATATCATTAGTAAGACGTGCGACTCCTGCAATGTTAGCGTTCGACCTAGTTGGTGTTCAACCAATGACTGGTCCAACAGGCCTAATCTTTGCAATGAAAGCACAATATACTGCTGCTGGTAGAACTGGTACTCACGCCGCTGGCGCTGAGGCATTGTTCGACGAAGCCAACACTGAATATTCAGGTGCACTATCTGGAGACACAGGTTCTGAAGGTTCAAATGATCCGTTCGCGGGTGATGAAGTTCAGCCTGATGACGCAGATACTGTTGCTGAGTATCAGCCAGGTTCTGGTAACACCACAGCGGTTGCTGAAGCTCAAGGAACTTCAGGTTCACCTGCAATTCCTGAGATGCAATTCTCAATCGATAAGACTACTGTGACTGCAAAGTCTCGTGCTCTTAAAGCTGAGTACACAACTGAATTAGCACAAGACCTTAAAGCGGTACATGGTCTTTCTGCTGAGACAGAACTTGCGAACATTCTTTCAACAGAAATTCTTGCTGAAATGAATCGTGAAATCATCAGATTGTTGAACATCAACTCTGTGACTTCAACTCGCGGTGCATCTGCTGGTACATGGAATGCAACTAATGCTGCTGATAATGGTGGCGCTCGTTGGTCGATTGAACGTTACAAAGCTCTAGTTCAAGCAATTGAGCATGAGTGTAACCAAATTGCTGTTTCTACACGTCGTGGAAAGGGTAACTGGGTAATGGTATCTAACAACGTTGCTGCGGCATTAAATGCTGCTGGCGTTATGGACACTGGCATGGGCGCATTAGGTTCACAGCAAATGGATTCAGATGTAACTGGATCTCTACTTGCTGGTACTTTAAATGGCAACATTAAAGTGTATATCGATCCATATGCAGGCGTAGACTACTTTACTTGTGGATATAAGGGTTCTAATCCTTATGACGCTGGTATGTTCTATTGCCCGTATGTTCCTTTAAGCATGATGAAGACAATTGGTGAGAATGATTTCCAACCAAGAATCGGATTCAAAACTCGTTACGGCATCGCTGATAACCCGTTTGTTACTGCTGGAAATAGCAACAACGTATACTACAGAAAACGTAAGGTTACTAACCTGTAATTTTCTGAAATTACGCATAAAGAACCCCGCTTCTGCGGGGTTTTTTTATAAATAATCTATTATGCCAGCTACTAACTTTTTAAATCCGTCATCATTTGTAATGTCTTTAGATAGTCAAACATATTCTGGTGCCGAATTTACTATACAATCTGCATCAATACCTGACGTTTCTTCTGAAGGTGCAATATTAGCATTTAAATCTGTTAATACTGCAATGGCCGCAGATAAGATTGTATATAGTCCTCTTGAAGTATCATTCTTAATTGACGAAGATCTTTTAAATTATAAAGAGATATATGATTGGATTAAATCAAATATAGAAACTGATCAGCCAATTACTAATCACGTACGTGACTTAACACTTACTATTATGAGCTCACACAGTAATGTAGCAAAACAAATACGTTTTATTGATGCTCAACCTACAAGTCTTTCATCTTTACCATTTGAAATTACTACAGTTGATGCAGAATATCTTACTGCTGTTGTATCATTTCAATACTCATATTACGAATTCGTATAACACCTATGTACTTTAGGTAAAACTATGATATAATATAACCATTAGAAGTATAACTGTATATTATGAATATTGAAGAAGTATTAAAAATGTGGAAGGAAGATTCCATAATAGATGATTTAAAATTAGATGACACCACTGTCAGAATGGCACGTGTGCATAGTAAGTATTTAGAATTAATTACTATTGCTAAAATCCGTAGAAAGAAAAAAGACTTAGATTATAAAACATTACTTAAAAATAAGTGGCTGTATTATAATGGAAAGTTATCCAAACCAGAAATTGATATATACAAATGGGAATATGATCCGTTTGGTGGACTAAATAAACCATTGAAAGGTGACATGAATTATTATTATGATGCAGATATTGATATCCAAAAAGCTCAAGCAGCATTAGAATACGATAAGGTTCTTATCGAAACCCTGGAGGAAATTATGAGTACTATAAGATGGCGACACCAAAATATTGGTAACATAATTAAATGGCGGAGTTTCGAGGCAGGTGCTTAGTAGAAAAACATTAGAACTATTACTCATAAGCTATAATAGTATAAGCAATGGCTTAAAACCTTGTGCTGAGAAACAAAAATTTGAAAAATTAATTAAAGAAACTGAAGAGAAATTAAAATCTGCACCACGAGATGTAATCTATCCTGATGGAATGACTGCATTAGAGTATGCACATAAATTAGCTAAGGAAGCAAATGATCGCATGCATATGTCGTAATATAAGTGAGAATAAATATAAAGATAAGAAAGCTTTATATAAAAGATTAATACAAAATGATAAACAATGTTGCAAGTGTTTAAATAGATATGGAATCGATAACTGTAAAGGTAAAGGACAACTCATTCCTATACGTTGATTGTGATGATAAAGGCATTATACAGGAGCTAGCAGAATATTTTACATTCTTTGTTCCTGGATATAAATTCATGCCTCAATTTCGTAATAAACTATGGGATGGTAAAGTACGTCTACTCAATTTACGAGATCAATCCATATATTCTGGATTATTTAATCATATAAAAACCTTTTGTAGAGATAGAAATTTAGAACTCATATCTGTATTAAGAGAACCTCCAAGTAAATATAACCTTCCTGGCATGGATTATCCTGCTCCATTAGATTGGATATCATGCGCAGCTCCTTTAAATCTACCATTCGAACCAAGAGATTATCAGTTAGAAGCTGTTGAGCATGGATTAAGACAACGAACGGGATTATTAGTATCTCCCACAGCATCAGGCAAATCATTAATAATATATCTCCTTATGAGATATTTTTTAATGACTAATGAGGATAAGTGTTTAATCATTGTGCCTACCACTTCCCTTGTCAAACAAATGTTTACAGACTTTTGTAAATATTCAGAATATGATGAAAGGTTTTTTCCAACTGAAGATTGCCATGAAATTATGGCAGGACTTGATAAAGGTCATGAGACCAAAAGAGTTTATATATCTACTTGGCAATCAATATATAAAATGCAAAAAGGATATTTTGAACAGTTTGGTATGGTTGTAGGTGATGAAGCACATAACTTTAAAGCTAAATCATTAACAAGTATATTAACCAAATGTACTGAGGCTAGATATAGATTTGGATTAACAGGCACATTAGATGGTACACAAACACATAAGCTTGTCCTCGAAGGTTTATTTGGACCACATAAGAAAATCACAACCTCAAAAGAATTAATTGATCGTGGAGATCTCGCTAATATAGACATTGATATTGTATTACTTAAACACAAAGAAGAACATTGTAAAGAAGTAAGTAAAATGAAATATCAAGATGAGGTAGATTGGCTTGTCACAAATGATACGCGAAATAAATTTATTAAAAATTTAGCATTAGATCAGAAAGGTAATACATTAGTCTTATTCCAATATGTAGAAAAACATGGTGAACCTTTATTTAGAATGATTAATGCGGCCGCAGAAGGATTATGGGGAGTAGGTAAAAGAAAAGTATTTTATGTAAGTGGTAAAACACCTGCCGACACGCGCGAAGAAATTAGAGCTATAACAGAAGTAGAGAATGATGCTATATTAGTTTGTTCATATGGTACATTTTCTACAGGAATTAATATAGTTAACCTCCATAATATTATATTTGCCTCACCATCTAAATCTCAAATAAGAGTATTACAATCAATTGGTAGAGGATTAAGAAAAAGCACATTAGATACCAAGATATATGACATAGCTGATGACTTACATTGGAAATCTAATAAGAATTATACCTTAAATCATAGCGGTGAAAGAGTTAAAATATACAGTAAAGAAAGGTTTAAGTTTAAGATACATGAGGTTAAATTATTATAAATAAGGTTATGGATAAGAAATTCCCAAATGAAATATCAGAGTTACCCGTTAAATTCTTCAAATTAGTTTCCGGAGAATCAATCATTGCATATACTCATAAATTTGACGATGAATCTAATGGTTCACTTATTGGTATAGAAGAACCAATGCATGTACATGTAGAGCCTGATTCGCATTGGGTAATGACACCGTGGTTACCATTTTCTACCACAAAATTACATGTTCTCGAAGATTTTAACGTGATGGTTACTACAGATGTGAATGATGACGTTAAAGCACATTATATGAAGATTATATTAGATGAAATTCAAACTGATAAAGAAATGATGGAAGAACAAGTACGGGTAATAAAAGGTAACGCCACAACTCACTAGTCCTCTTATCCTATCCCTCCGCAGAAGGAACCTTCTTATTATACCATATAAATACAGCAAAGTACATGCTTGAGCGAAAATAAATTATGAAATGTTTAGTACCTGAAACAGGATTAACAATTAGCCCTCTTGGTGAAATTGTGTTATGCTGTGCAGGAGATAATATACCTATTGCTCATATAAAAGATATTGACGACCTTAATGAATTTTTTAATTCAGAAGTCTATGATGAAATAAGAGCAAACTTTATAAAAGAAAAATTCCCAGAACAATGCATAGTATGTGTAGACCATCATAAAGCTGGAAGAGCTGCTAGATTTAATGCATATAATCGTTATATTAATCCAGATAATCGTGATATAGAAAATGTTTTAGTTGATCATGCTAAAGGATTAAAATTTTTAGAAGTATCTACGAGTAATATATGTAATCAAATGTGTGTTACATGTTCAGGTAAGTACTCATCTAAATGGGCACCATATGAGCAGAAAGCTTTAAATGTTGGCAGAAGATTTAGGAATGAAAATCATAAGTTCCATACATTAATGTATAAGATGAATGATAAAGATGTTCAAAAGATTTTAAAGATTATTCCAGGATTAGATCATTTAACTATTAAAGGTGGAGAACCATTTGCTGACCCAAATAATATAAAGATATTAGAATGTGTTGCAGATACAAATCCAGAATGTATAGTACAAATATCTACTAATTTTCAGTTAGTTACTGATAAGGTTGTTGAATTATTACATAGAATAGATAATGTAAATATTCAAGCGAGTATAGATGGCACGCACGAATTATATGATTGGATACGTGGTGGACATTTTGACAAGACTATTGATAATATAAATAAGTATCACGAGTATGCTGGAAGAGATGTTATAGTATTTGGAACGATATCAATATATAATTGGATGCATATGTCAGAGTTGATAGATTTTTGGAAAGATATTAAAGCTGTTCCACGAATTAATTTAGGTAATATGGTTACATTCCCAGCATATTGTTCACCAATTTATTTAAAAACAAAACATATTAAAGAAGGTTTAGATAAAATACATAGTTACCTTGATGAAAATTTTGATAAAAAACATAATGACTTTTATACAAGTGATAATTTAGATGTAAGAGGTGTTAAAAATGTAAATAGTGTTATGCCTTCAGCAAAAATTGCTACACGAGGAAATGATGACATATATAAACAAATGATACAATGGATAGATTTTTGTAGTGTTGCACGACAGAATAACGAAGATATATTTAAATTAACTCCATATTTAAAAGAATACGAATATGCAAATTACAAGTAATGCCGCAAATAAAGTAGCTGGAATGAAATCACCAGAAGAAAGCCTAAGAGTTTATATATCTGGCGGTGGGTGTTCAGGTTTCAATTACGGGTTTAAGTTAGACGAAAATACAATTGAAGGCGATTTCAGTATTGAAAAAAATGGTGTGAAAGTTTTGATAGACCCTATGAGCTATCAATATTTAGAAGGAATAACAATCGATTATTTACAAGACTTACAAGGTGCAAGATTCATTATAAGTAATCCGAATGCTAAAACAACGTGCGGATGCGGCTCATCTTTTAGCGTTTAACTATGTACAATTGATTGTTTTATGTTATAATGGTAATACATTTGAACTAATAGGAAATATTATGCCTGAAAAAATTAAACCTCGTGACAAACCACATTACGTAAATAATAGAGACTTCTCATATGCAGTTGTTGATTATGTTGAAGCAGCGAATGCAGCGAAAGAGGCTGGTACGAAGAATCCAGTTGTACCTGATTATATAGCTATATGCTTTATGAAGATCTGTGAAGGATTATCCCATAAACCAAATTTTGTACGATATACATATCGAGATGAAATGGTAATGGATGGTGTTGAGAATTGTTTGAAAGCAATATACAATTATAGAATAGATGCATCTACCCGTACAGGTAAGCCTAATGCGTTCTCATATTTTACTCAAATAGCTTACTTTGCTTTTATAAGACGTATTGTAAAAGAAAAGAAACAAGCTGATATTAAATTTAAATTCATGGAGCAAGCAAACATTGAAGACTTTGTATCTTCTATTGACATGAATAGTCCTATAGATCAGTCATTCCTTGATACACTTCGTGAGAAAATATCGAAGATACAAGAAGTAGATAAGCAAGTCAAAGATTTTGCAAAGGAAGAGAAAGAAAAGAAAAAGAAAGGATTAGAATTACATATGTCATATGCATAAAATATATATTACTGGCATAGCCGGGTTTGTTGGATTTCATTTAGCTGAGAAGTTAGCTATGGAAGGTTATGACGTTGGTGGTATGGATAACTTTAATGATTACTATGATCCACAGTTAAAACGTGATAGAGCTTCAATACTTAAAACTAAATTTGATATACCTGTTTGGGAGGCTAATCTTGAAACTGTTAATTGGAATAAGCTATGGAAAGATATTAATTGGGAAAGTCTAGGAGATTATGATGCAGTAATACACTTAGCTGCACACGCAGGTGTAAGACATTCTTTAGAGAATCCGCAAATGTATATCGACACAAATATATCTGCAACTCAAAAGTTAATACATGCATGTGAAGAACATGAATTACCTGTTATATATGCTTCATCATCTACAGCAGATTCTGATCATCTTAATCCTTACGCTTGGTCTAAATACGTAAATGAAAAGCAATTCGAATCTTCGAAACTGTTAGCAGCAGGCTTAAGATTCTACACGGTCTATGGTGAATACGGTCGACCTGATATGGCACTAGGATTATTTGCAGAAGCTATGTCACAAGGTAAACCTATTGATGTATATAACGATGGTGATATGCAAAGAGACTTTACTTATGTTGGTGATTTAGTTGATGGTATTCATCTTGTATTAGAGAATCTATTACTCACTCCAGCAATAAATCATCATGAGATCTATAATCTTGGTACAGGTAAATCAAATGAGCTTATGGATTATATAGAATGCTTAGAGAATGAATTAGGTAGAGTAGCACAAAAGAATATGTTACCTATGCATCCAGCAGATGTCAAATCAACACAGGCAGACATTACAAAGATTCAAGGATTAGGATATAGTCCAACCACAACAATTCAAGAAGGAGTTAAACATTTTGCAGATTGGTTTAAAGAGTATTATAAGGGTATGTACTTTTAACGAATATATGGTATAATGAAGGGATGAATAAGAAATTTTTAATAATAGGGTATGGTGTCGTAGGTAGGGCAGTATTTAAAGGTTTATCAGAGAAATATGCTGTAGAAATATTAGATCCTCCTGCAGGATATGAATTAGTTCAAAAAGATTACATATATCCTCACTATCATCTTTATGATGGCATTATTATATGTTTACCTACACCTCAAGGTCCAATGGGTGAATGTGATGATATGATGGTTGAACAATACCATCGTGAAATTCGTAAACATGCACCAAAGATTCCTATCCTTATTAAGTCAACTATCTCTGTTGAATTAGTCGACTTACTTGAAGAAGATAGAGCTCTAACATATAATCCAGAATTTTTAACAGAAACTAATTCAATAGAAGAATTTAAATATCAATCATTTATTATATTTGGTGGACATCAATGTAGGTATTGGTATGAAATATTCCAAGATGCTGGAATTACAATGAATCATATTAAATTTACTGATATGAGAACAGCAGCATACGCAAAATATACAATTAATTCATTCCTTGCTACGAAGGTTATATTCTTTAATGAATTAAAATCAATGTTTGGACCAGAAGGATTTGATCAATTAACGCAAATAGTAAGTATGGATAATCGTATTGGCAAAAGTCATATGATGGTTCCTGGACCAGATGAAAAATATGGATTTGGTGGCAAATGTTTTCCAAAAGATACAAGTGCATTTGTTAAATCAGGCCAAGGTAAATTAACCTTATTAGAAAAGGTTATAGATATAAACAAGGAGATAAGAAATGAGATTGAAGAATAATACATGGGTATTCGATAATGCTTTGAATAAAGCCACATGTGATGAGTTAATTAAAATAGGTAATGCGCAAGTTATCAAAGAGGCAACGGTCGGTGGAGGTAAAAAACCTAAGAAGAAACTACGTGTTTGTCAAACTGGGTGGATACAAGATCCATATATTATGGAACAGATTATGGAATATGTTGATAAAGCAAATTACCATGCTGGTTGGAATTTTCAAATTGAACAACCACAACAAATTCAATTTACTAAATATGAAGAAGGCGGCCACTATAATTGGCATCGTGATGCGAATAGAGATTTAAGTAAAACGGGTGGTAAAACAAGAAAGATAAGTATTACTATAAACTTGAATGATGATTATGAAGGTGGTGAGTTAGAAATCGATTCAGAGGATCATTATTGGACAAAACACCCACGAAAAGTACGTCAAGGTTTAGGTAGTATAGCTGTATTTCCATCTGATACATATCATAGGGTAACGAAAGTTACAAAAGGTACAAGATACAGTTTAGTTGTTTGGGTAATGGGAGATGCCTGGAAGTGAAGATAGCATTATTAAATGATACACATTGCGGTGTAAGGAATAGTTCACAAATATTCATAGACTTTCAAGAGAAGTTTTATGAAAAAATATTCTTTCCATTTTGTAAAGATAATGATATAAAACATATAATACACTTAGGTGATTATTATGACCATAGGAAATTTGTAAACTTTAAAGCATTGAATGCTAATCGTAGACATTTCCTCGAACCTATGAAAAAGAATGGCATGACTATGGATATTATTCCAGGTAATCATGATGTATTCCATAAAAACACAAATGATCTTTGTTCTCTAAAAGAATTATTAGGATATTATACAAGCAATATCAATATCATTATGAAACCATCAACGTTGAACTATGATGGATGTGATGTACATTTAGTTCCATGGATTAATTCAGAGAATTATGAAAGCTCTATGCAATTCTTAGCATCTAATAAAGGTATTATGATGGCTCATTTAGAGTTACAAGGCTTTGAAATGATGAGAGGTATTAAGCAACCTATGGGACATGGTATGGGTGTAGAACCTTTTGCACACTTTGACTTATGTTTATCAGGTCATTATCATGCAAGTTCACAACAAGGGAATATCAGATATCTTGGATCTCAAATGGAATTTACTTGGGCTGATGCAAATGATCAGAAATATTTCCATATATTTGATACAGACACAAAAACAGTAGAGGCAATACCTAATCCTCTAACATTATTTGAGAAAATATATTATGATGATACAGACACAGATTACACGAATTATGATATAAATACTCTTACAGGCAAATTTGTTAAAGTAATTGTTGGGAATAAGTCTAACCCCTTCATGTTTGATAAATTTATTGAACGAATATCAGAGCTGAATACACATGATTTAAAGATAGCTGAAAATTTCTCTGAATTCTTAGGTGAGAATGTTCTTACCAACATAGAAGATGTGGAAAATACAACTGACTTAATGGCAAGTTATATAGATGGTGTGAATACAGATCTTGACAAGGATAAGCTCAAGACTCTGATGAACAGTCTCTATAATGATGCCATAGATATGGAGATACAGTAATGAAAATGAAAAAAGTTTCAAAATCAAGATGGGCAATGTTAGTATTTGTTATAGTTGCGCTTGTCGTTTTATTTAATGTAGCTGGTTGTTCGATGCTAGAAGCACAAATGACTAAAGCAAAAGGATTAGTTGGTATAGGCGGCGATCCAATTGTTGTCGAAACACCAGCATGTGAAGGAGAAACATGCGAGGATATAAGAGGCTAGATCAAGATGATCCAGATAAACTCCTATGGGGAATTTATCAATTTACAGTAACATGTATAATTATAGGATTAATAGCATGGCCAATATGGGTTTGGGCAGAAATCGAACAAGTATGGACAGATTTCAGCCCTCAGCCTGAGGTTATAGAAATTGTAACTGATGAAACTCCAACAACAGATCCGGATATACAGCCGACTTCTCTTGTTGAAGAATCAGATAGTGAGAGTTTAGACAAAGAAAAGTATAGAGTTTATTTTGAAGATAAGTCTCTTGTACTTATGGTCTTAGGTGGAATAGAATATTGGAAAATGAATTGTGGTGAATTATCCCCACAAGGAAATTATTTTATGAATCTTGCTATTAAGAAACATGATATAGATCCAGAGGAAATGGATATGGATATGAGTTTCCAAACTGGTTTATTTGCAGCTCAACTATATAATAGTTGTGACCATTTTTTAGGACAAGTAAAAACGATTGGATTAGATATGATGTTTGTGGTAGATCCGGGTGTCGCACCTTCTCCAGAAGCATTAAACAATATACAAAATTCAGAAGTATAAGTATGTACAAATCATACTTTCGTGATATAATATAACCTATGATATTATTCAAAGAACTTACTTACAAGAACTTTCTCTCTACAGGCAACAATCCAATAATAATAGATCTCAATAAATCGAGATCTACTCTTATTGTTGGTATAAATGGCTCAGGTAAATCTACCATTTTAGATGCCATATCATTTGCTTTATTTGGTAAACCACATCGTAATGTCAAAAAAGGTGGCTTAGTTAATTCAGTAAATGGTAAAGGTTGTGAAGTTACAATTGAATTTGAAACTGCTGGTCACAATTGGAAAGTTAAGAGATGCATTAAACCAAATAAGTTTGAAGTCTATCAAGATGGTAATATGATAGATCAGCAGACTAATGTTAGAGACTATCAAAAGTTCTTAGAGCAAAACATATTAAAGCTTAATCATAAATCATTCCATCAAATTGTTGTTCTTGGCTCGAGTTCATTTATACCATTTATGCAGCTCAAAGCATGGGATCGTCGTGATGTGATTGAGGATCTATTAGATATTGGTGTATTTAGTAAGATGAAGACTGTATTAAAGACACGTAATGCTCAAGCTAAAGAATGGTCAAAAAATTCACAAGTTGCATTAACTAATCAGAAGGACAAGATAGAATATCAAAAGAAACATATAGCACAATTAGAAGAAATTAATGAAGATGCTAAGAAATCGTTTGATGCAGAGATAAAAGAAACACAAGATAATATTGATTCTCTAAAATTGGATTTGGATAAATATCCCGGCGGTTTACGTGGCAATCTCAATTCCTTAAGAAAAGTTAGAGAAGGTTTAACTGATGCTAAGGGTAGATGTAATCACGTTATGAAAGAGCTCGTTAATAGAGCCAAATTTTTTGAGAATAATGATGATTGTCCTACATGTACTCAAGAGATTAATAAACAATTAAAAACTGCAATGCTTATTGAAGTCAAGGACCAAGCAAAGAAAACACAACAAGAAATTACTCATAACGAAGCAAAGATGAGTTCTACTATTGAAACATTAGATGGTGTACAGACACAGATATCTGAAATGGCTGATATTAGTTCTAAAATTTCAACGCATACAAATACATTGACACGTTTAGTGAATAAGCAAGTGAAAGAAGTTGATATAGATGCTCCAGCTAAAGAGCTCGTAGATATGACTTATGATTTAATCGATATACAAGACAACTTAACAGAAGCTCAAGATGAGATATTATATAATGAGATAGCAGCTGAAATGCTCAAGGACACTGGCATTCGTACTAAAATTATAAAAGAGTATTTACCTGTAATGAATAATCTTATAAACAAATATTTACAAGTCTTAGAATTTTTTGTAGCATTTCATTTAGATGAGAACTTTCAAGAGTCAATTAAATCTAGACATCGTGATGAATTTGTATATGATAATTTCTCTGAAGGTGAGAAGATGCGTATTGACTTAAGTCTACTCTTTGCATGGAGACAAGTAGCAAAGATGAAGAACTCTACAAACACAAATTTATTAATTCTCGATGAGACATTTGATTCATCTCTCGATGATGAAGGTACAGACAATCTAATGAAGATCTTAAAAACATTAGAAAGTGGCACAAATACATTTATTATATCACATAAACCATATGTGCTTGAAAGCAAAATGGAAAATAAGATCCAGTTTGTCAAAAAGAATAATTTTTCTCAAATTCTATAGAAAAATATTCTATCCAAAGCAGCTTTTATAGAAAAATACGTCTATTTTCAAAAATAGTCCCCTATTTGCTGTAAACTATGATATAATGGTACCATGTTAATTGAAAAGGCAACGAATTTCGAAAAGGTGAATTTCCCTGGCACCATAAAAAAGTCACCCTGGCACCATAAGTTTTCTCCAATGGCTGCTAAAACATGTTATAATGGTACCATACTTAATAAAAAAGGACTAAATAATGAATAATGTGATTGAAAAATTAATGAGTAAATATCCTAATAAGACGATATTTACATCTAAAGAAATTAAAGCAGCTGCTGTTGAGATTGGTGAAAATCCTCGTTCAGCATATACAGCTGTTAAATATACACACAATTGTCCATCACCACATCGTGGATCTTATAACTTGGAAAATATGATGCCAAAATCTGCAAAACCTAAAAAAGTTAATGTTGAAATGGTTAAAGGTGTTGAATCAGTTTCAAATGACGAAGTCTTTGTTCCTGATTTTGATCCTACTTTTGTTCCTTGGGGCAACTTTACTGAAATCGTAAAACTTCTTAAATCAAGAATGTTTTATCCAACTTTTGTATCTGGTTTATCTGGAAATGGTAAAACATTTCAGATTGAACAAGCATGTGCTAAACTTAATCGTGAATATGTACGTGTTCAGATTTCTCCTGAAACTGATGAAGATGATCTGATTGGTGGTTTTCGTCTTATTAAAGGTGAGACAGTTTTTCAAAAAGGTCCAGTGATTAAAGCTATGGAAGCTGGAGCAGTTCTTATGATTGACGAGATTGATCGTGGAACAAACAAAATTATGTGTTTACAAGGTGTGCTTGAAGGAAAACCAGTTTTGATCAAAAAGACTGGTGAAGTTGTTGAACCTAAAGAAGGTTTTAACATAATTGCCACTGCAAACACAAAAGGTAAAGGTTCAGAAGATGGACGTTATTCAGGTGCAACTATTATTGACGATGCATTTTTAGAGCGTTTCACAATTACTCTTGAACAAACTTTCCCAACTATGGCAACTGAAGAAAAAATTGTCATGAAACATATGTCAAAATTTGAAAAAGTTGACGAAGAATTTGCTAAGCTACTTGTTGGTTGGGCAGATGCTATTCGTAAAACTTTTTATGACGAAGGTATTGACGAAGTTATTTCAACTCGTCGTTTATGCCACATCGTTCAGACTTATTCAATCTTCAATAAACGTGATAAAGCAATTGCTTTATGTGTAAATCGTTTTGATGATGATACTAAAGAAGCTTTCATAGATCTTTATGAAAAAGTTGATGCTACTATCAATGATCCTGAACTTGACGAAGAAGCCTTGCTTGAAGAAGCTGAAGCTTCTTTCAAAGATAACAACAATTGGGAGGACGAATAATAATGAATCTTTCAGCTCAAGAATATTTAGCGAAGCTACTTGCAAAAGAGAACTTATCAGTTCAGCACGGTAATTATTCTACTGCTTCATTTGATGTTTTAAATCGTGTATTACGTTTGCCTTTATGGAAAGATAAAGGTAAAGATGTGTATGATCTTTTAGTTGGTCATGAAGTTGGTCATGCTCTTTATACTCCAGTTGATGGATGGCACGATTCTGAAAAGAAAATTGGTAAAATTCCTAGAGCTTACTTGAACATTGTTGAAGATATTCGTATCGAACGTAAAATTCAAGAAGCATATCCTGGAATTGTACGTCGTTTTAGAAATGGTTATAAAAGATTATTTGATGATGATCTTTTCGGTACTAACGAAAGAGATATCAACAAAGCTGGACTTATGGATCGATTGAATGTTTCTTCAAAAGGTCGTGGATATATTCCAGTTGAATTCTCAAGTGAAGAATCTCCATTAGTGAAAGAAGCTATGGAAGTTAAAACTTGGGACGATGTTGTTGTTGTTTGTAAAAAATTATTTGACTTTATTGAAGAAAATAAAGAAGAAAAAGAAGAAGACGAAGATATGGAAATGGGTATGCCATCTGATGATGGTGATTCTCCTGACGATTCTTCTGGCGAAACTCCTATTTCTGGTGATGAAGAAGGTGAAGACGAAGGTGATGATGGTGAATCAGAATCTGAAGGTGACGGTAAAGAAGAAGAATCTAAAGAAGGTAAAGTTGAATCTGAAGAAGAAGTTCCTGAAGGTCACGAAACTTGGACCGAAGATACTCACAGAGAACGCGAAGAAGATTTGCTTGAAAAATCTCCTGAAAGACAATATGAAAAATCTGGTCAGCCACAATACACAAGTGGTATATCAGAAGAGAATATGGACAAAATTCTTTATTCTTATGATTTTGCTAAAGATTGTCGTGAAAAATGGTTAACTGAAAATGATCGTGATGCTGATGGTTATTCTCCATATAAACATAGAGCTTGTTTAGAAGATTGGTCAGAAACTAAAATGACTTATAAAACTCAAGCAAATTTAATTGCAAAAGATTTTGAACGTAAGAAAGCTGCATTTGAATATTCACGCTCTCGTACTGCAAAATCTGGAAAACTTGATCCTTTAAAATTACATCAATATAAAACTTCTGAAGATATTTTCTTGACTACTACTCAGTTAGCTCAAGCAAAATCACATGGAATTTTGATGTTTCTTGATCTTTCTGGTTCAATGAACGAAATTATCGAAGACGTTACTGCTCAAGCAATTACTATTGCAATGTTTTGTCGTCAAGTTAATATTCCTTTTGCAGCTTATTCATTCACTACTACTTCATATTGGAGAAGAACAAGCACAGAAGAAGGTATGCGCGAGATTGAATCTAAAGAGTCTGAAATAGAGTCTGAAGGTTGTAAAGTTGTTGAGATGTTCTCTTCAAAGATGAACAAGAAAACTTTTGATGAAGCTGCTTATATGATGTTTGCTGTTGCTAAAGCTCATTCATATTCACGCAATCAAAAATATCATATCTCTGCACATTATATGCATGCTATCGACGGTATGGGTTCAACTCCTCTTATTCAAACTGCAATGCTTGCAGCTAAGCTAACTAAAGAGTTTACACGTAAACATGCAATACAAAACACAAACATAATGTTTTTAACTGATGGCTATCCTGATGGATTGCATGTTAAAGAAGATAAAAATGCAAATGTTAATACTTCACGTGAGATGATAGTTAACTTTAATGGCAAGATGATTAAAGGTCAAGGTGGTCGTCAAATTTATAAAGAAGTTCTTTTAAGACTTAAAGAATTAACTGGAGCAACTATAATGGGTTTCCACCTTGCATATGATGCTTCTACTTTTGGACAAGGCTATTGCAACGTTAATGAAGACAGAGACTTTCCTGATGTAATCAAAGATTGGAGAAAAGCTGGTTTTGCTGCTTGGAAAAATTGTGCTGGTTATGATGATTTTTTCATAATAAAAATTAACAGATCTGCTCGTTTTGATTCTGATATATTTGAACCTAAAAAAGCTGATACTATCAACGATCTTAAACGTGAGTTCAAGAAATTTTCAAAAACTAAAAAAGGTAATAAGCAATTAGTGGCTCGTATCACTGACGCTGTTGCTGCTTAATTAATTTAGGGTGAGGGTATGTACTTTCACCCTTTTTATGATATAATAATACTATTATGAAATTTAATGAATTAAAAAACATCAAAGAATTGACAGACTATGTTGAGGGTACTTACTCTAAACATTATGCTTCAAAAAATGGTGTACAAAGTATGGATCTAATCTCTGCCTCAGGGTTGGGATTGGACTTTTGTCTTGGCAATGTATTAAAATATGCATCAAGATATGGTAAAAAGAACGGAGCAAATCGTGAAGATCTAATGAAAATCATGCATTATACTCTATTAGCAATGAATGAACATGACTTAAAGGAGAATCATGAAACTTAGTAATGAAATAAAAGATGTATTGAATAACTTTCAAGGGATCAATAGTAACATCGCAATTGGTGAAGACAGCGGATTTATCCGAACTATGTCTACTTCTAAAACTCTAATGGCAAAAGCTCATGTCGAGCTTGACGCAGCATATCAATGGCCTTATCCATTTGGCATTTATGACTTAGGTGAATTCTTAAGTTGTCTTAATATGTTTGAAGATCCTACTCTCTCGTTTGATGACGATAAAAAGTTTGTTAAAATTACTGATGGTGTTACATCATTTAAGTATTACTTCTCTGACATCGACATCCTAACAGTCCCTACAAATGATATTAATTTAGAATGTGAAGATCTAAAGTTTACACTTACACATGATGAATTAACTCAATTACGTAAAGCTTCTGCTACTCTTAAGACTAGTAATCTAAGCATACGTAAAAATGATAGCGCTTTATTTATTGAGTGTGTCATTGTCGATAAGCAAAACCCTACATCAAATCAATTCACAATGAATGTTGCGAATTGTAGTATAAATACTGATGCAGAGTTTGATTTTGTTTTCGATATAAACAATTTCAAATTTAAACCTGCTGACTCATATGAGTTTGGTATTGATAAAAAGCAGGTAGCATTAATTAAGGCGGGCAACACAGACTATTGGGTTGCTCTTGATAAAACTACAACATTTAAGGAATAATAATGGCAAAGAAAACTGAAAAAACGACAGAAGCTGTAGAACAACCACCTGTGCCTGAAGCGGCAGGACTTAACATAAGTGACATTCGTTCTTGTGTATCTATTATTGATATCGTAACAAAACGTGGTGCATTTGAAGGTGTTGAGTTATCAGATGTCGGTTCATTACGTAATCGTTTAGATAATTTTCTAAAGGCTGCGGATGAAGCACAAGCTGCTAGAGTAGAAGCAGAAGCAGAAACTCCTGCTGAGTAAGTGAAAGAATTCTTATTCGTAGAAAAATATAGACCGAACACCATTGAGGATTGCATTCTCCCTAAAGGCTTAAAGGAAACATTCCAAAAAATAGTCGATAAAGGTGAATTGCCCAATATGATGTTTACGGGCTCGGCAGGTATAGGTAAAACTACAGTTGCTCGAGCATTGTGTAACGAATTAGATCTTGATTACATGATGATTAACGGATCCGAAGATGGAAACATTGATACATTACGTGGAAAGATCAAACAATTTGCAAGTACAATATCATTACAAGGTGGACAAAAAGTAGTTATCCTCGATGAGGCTGATTATTTAAATCCACAATCTACACAACCCGCATTACGTGGGTTCATTGAAGAGTTCTCTTCGAATTGTAGATTTATATTAACTTGCAATTTTAAGAATCGTATAATAGATCCTCTCCATTCGAGATGTTCTATATATGAATTTAACCTAGGAAACAAGGCTGAAATAGCTGCGGCATTTATGCCTCGCCTCAAATTCATCCTTGATTCCGAAGGTATCATACATGATGACGCAGTAATTGCTGAACTCATTATGAAATATATACCAGATTGGAGACGTGTTATTAATGAATGTCAACGATATGGTATGAGTGGCCATATTGATACTGGAATACTTGTTACTCTATCTGAGACAAGTATAAAGGGATTGATGGACGATCTCAAATCTAAAAACTTTAAGAAGATGCGTAAGTGGGTTACAGATAACATTGACGTAGAATCGGCAAAGATGTTTAGAATGATTTATGATAATATGTCAAGTTATGTTGAGCCTTCAAGTATTCCTCAGTTAGTTTTAATACTTGCAGACTATTCATATAAAGATAGCTTTGTAGCTGATCATGAATTGAATGTAGTGGCATGCATGACTGAGATTATGTCATCGATTAATTTTAAATGATAATATTTTTAGCAATATCTATTCCAATAATAGTAATATTGTTATTAATATTTAACTAGGAGAAAAAAATGGAATTGACGAGTCTTCAAAAATTACCATCATTAACCGAAATATTTTTCGGTAAAGGTATAGACCCAGCAACCGACAAACCTTATGTCAAAGTAGAACCTAAAAAGGTAGTGTCTAAAAAAGCACTGAAAAAATGAGCATGGCTGAATTAGCAATATATGCACAATTAATTACAATGTTAGGTGTAATAATGATAGTATGGCAACTAGAAAAAGCTGCTAAATTATTACAATTAATGAGTAAATTTTTAGCTGAAGCAGTAGAAGAGCATGCTAATGAAAACAGTTAGCAAAGAAGATCTATTGGATTTATTACTTGACTTCGATCTTGAAGTAACATATAAAACTATGGAAGGTAGCGAACAAGTATTGAATTTGCAAAAAGGATCATTAATACCAGAAACATCGCAATTTTTAAATAATATAATTATGGTTAAGACTATGCATAAATGAATCCATTTGAATTAATTAAATCTATATCCAACACCAAAAAGGATATACTTGAAAATGAGAAAGATTATAATGCTTTTATGGTTAATCGTGGTCTTTCATATTTTCCTGATACAGTCATATATGCTAATGAAATGAATAAGTTCCATCATTTGGATAGCCGCTTGCAGTATCATTTTCTTATAAATACTATTAGAAAACGTAATCGTTTTTCTAAGTGGAACAAATCTATTGAATCTGATAATATCAGTGCTATAAAAAAGTTTTATGGTTATAGCAATGAAAAAGCTCGTGATGTACTTCCGCTTTTAAGTAATGAAAATCTTAAATATATAAGAGGAAGAATACAGTATGGCGGAATTCAACGATGAACTGGTCAATTGGAAACCAGAGATGATGTTAGAAGTAACACTGGCAGAGCCAGACGATTTTTTAAAGATACGTGAAACTCTAACGAGAATAGGTGTTGCGTCAAAGAAAGACAATAAATTATATCAATCATGCCATATATTACATAAACAAGGCAGATATTTTATAACTCACTTTAAAGAGTTATTCTTATTAGACGGTAAGCCTTCTAATCTAACAGAAAATGATCTTAAACGTAGGAACACAATTGTCAAATTAATGGATGATTGGGGACTACTCGCCGCAGTTTCTCCAATAGGTGAAGTTGCAGCTTTAAACCAAATTAAAATAATATCTCATAAAGACAAATCTGATTGGGAATTATGTCCGAAATATAATATAGGAATCAAATGAAACCTGTATAAATAAAATTGAATACGCCGAAAGGGTATTCAAGAACCGTGGCATGAAGCCACATTTATAACCTTGCTATATATAGGAGGTCATTATGACAAACTTAGCATTTAACTTCCCAAGAGATACATTCTTGGGTTTTGATCAACTCTTTAATACATTACAGAATACTACATTCGAGGCCGGACGTGGTCAAGGATATCCCCCGTATAATGTAATCAAAAGAGACGATGGTCACTTTTTAATTGAAATCGCTGTTGCAGGATTTTCAAAAGAAGATATTGATTTAACACTTGAGAAAGGTGTTTTAACAATTAGCGGTAAGAAACAATCTGGTACAGACACTAGAGAGTATGCTCACCGTGGTATTTCTCAAAGGGCGTTTGAGCGTTCATTTACTTTAGCCGACACACTAAAAGTTGTTGGTGCTGATATTGTAGATGGAATGCTTGTTGTTATTTTGGAGAACGATATTCCAGAAAAGGACAAGCCTCAAACTATCAATTTAGGTGACCTGCCGAAATCAGCGAAGAAGCTGTTACTAGGCTAAATACTAAGGAGCACTATGGCATATTCAGATCAAGTTTTAGACCATTACAATAATCCACGCAATGTGGGTAAGATGGATATAACTGACAAAAATGTCGGAACTGGTATGGTAGGTGCTCCTTCTTGCGGCGACGTTATGAAGCTACAAATTAAAGTTGTAGATGATATTATTGAAGATGCAAAATTTAAAGCATACGGATGTGGAAGTGCGATTGCTAGTTCTAGCATGGTCACAGAATTGCTCAAAGGTATGTCATTAGAAGATGCAGGAAATATTAAAAATACTTCTATAGTAGAAGCTCTTAGTTTGCCTCCAGTTAAGATACACTGCTCGGTCTTAGCTGAAGATTCAATTAAAGCAGCAGTCAAAGATTATAAATCAAAACAACCAAAGGTACACAGATGAATGACATTAGATTAGTCCGACTTACGTCGGGTGAAGAATTATTATGTGAAAAAACAAATGAATCAGGTTTAACAATTACAGTAAAGGACATTGTAGCATTAGTGCCTACTCAAGAGAGATTAGGATTTATGCCATATATGCCTTATTGTGAAATCGATCAATTAGTAATTAAGAAAGAACATATTTTGTTTGATCTTACACCAACAATGGAATTAGCAGCTCAGCATAAAGCTATGCATAGCGATACAAATATAGTTACACCAGACAAACCAGAAATAATAGTTTAATATGAATCATGACATAAAGCATTATGTCCATAAATCAAGATGGATTAATGATGAACTTTGCAATGAAGTAATTAATACACTTGATATTGAAGACACTTGGTTACCATTTCCAAAAGATGTTGTTAATGCATATCCAGGTGAGGGAAGATCACAAGATGGCATTGCTGGATCAACATTAAGCATTGATTGGGAACAATTCATGGGTGATCCAAATATTCCTGAACAAGAGAGAAATTATGGCTTAGCTCATATGAAAAATCAAGATGTATTAGAAAGACTTCGATCGAGTATACACTCTGGATTAGAGCATTATGTTCACGATTATTTAGATGATATAGAATGGTATGATTACTTCAGAAATTTTACTGATCCTAAATTTATGAAATATGAACAAGGTCATGATATGATAGAACATTGCGATCATGTTGGAGCCATATTTGATGGCACAAGAAAAGGCATTCCAACTGTTTCAATCGTAGGCAATTTAGGTGATGATTTTGAAGGTGGAGCAATACGATTTTGGGATAACACAGATTATTATATGAAGAAAGGCGAACTTATGTTTTTCCCTAGTAACTTCTTATATCCACACAGAGTTCGTAAAGTAACAAAAGGTTTAAGATATTCTTTCGTGAGTTGGGTATGGTAGAACAAGCTACTTTAGATGATATACCCCAGCTTTGTATTTTGTTAGACGAATTATTTAGTCAAGAAGCAGAATTTACTCCTAATCATGAAATACAAGGAAAAGGTCTAAGTAAGATTATAAACAATGAAGATATTGGAGCAATTTTAGTTTGTCGCGCATCAACAATTATGCCTCAATTTAATAAAATAATAGGAATGGTAAATATTCTTTATACAATCTCTACTGCATTGGGTGAAAGAGTAGCTAATCTTGAAGATTTTGTCGTTTTGCCTGAATTTAGAAATATAGGAGTAGGTTCAGAACTTATATCACATGCAATGCTTTTTGCAAAAGCAAAAGGTTGCCAACGAATTACCTTACTTACTGATGATGATAATCAAGATGCACACCGATTTTATGTTAGAAATGGTTTTTCCCGTTCTTCAATGGTTCCATTTAGGCGAAATTTATTAACTACTTAGTATGTACTTTTAGCTCAAAACGTGGTATAATACTGCCATGAATAAAGCTTTTTACACGTCAGCCTTCCGTCACGGCAAGGTCATTAAATATTTAGGCTATGAAAATGGTGAAAAAGTAAAGTTCACTATTCCATTTAAGCCTACTCTATTTGTCACAAACAAAGGTAATAATGCCCACGATTGGCATGCACTCGATGGTACTCCAGTAGAACCTCTCGTATTTGGATCTATGGGTGAAGCTACTGATTTTATTAAATCATATGCAGATGTACCTGCCTTTAATGTTTATGGCAATACAAATTATGTAGTACAATATATTAATGAAGAGTTTCCTGATGAGATCAAATGGGATCGTAATACAATTAATGTTACATCAATCGATATTGAAACAAAGTTTGGTGATGGGTTTCCTGAACCTAAAGAAGCTGATCAGGAAGTAACAGCAATCACAATGAAGAACAATATTGATGATACCTATTATACGTTTGGTTGTGGTGAGTATGATGTGAAGTCATCTCTTATGCAAACCAATTCTGTGATTTATGTCAAATGCGCAGACGAGAGAGAACTCTTACATAAGTTTGTTTATCATTGGTCTAGGACTTCACCTGATATTGTCACAGGTTGGAACTGTGAATTCTTTGATATACCATATCTTATTAATCGTATAAAACGTATACTTGGTAATTCACGAGAGAAGTTCCTATCTCCATGGAGAATGATTGATGAACGTGAGACTCATACAGGTTATGGTCAAACATCTCTCAAATATGAAATTAAAGGTGTGGCCATCTTAGACTATATGGCAATCTTTAAAAAGTTTGGTTTTACATATGGTCCACAAGAATCATATAAGTTAGATCATATTGCTAATGTTGTATTAGGTGAGAAGAAGCTTGACTTCGGTGAAGCATCTGACTTAAACGAGCTGCACGCAAATGACTATCAAAAGTTTATTGATTATAATATTAAAGACGTAGAACTTATCGATCGTATGGAAGACAAACTAGGTCTTATTAGTTTATGTCTCACTATGGCTTATAAAGGTGGCGTAAACTATGAACAAGTATTAGGTACTGTGGCTATATGGGATGCATTGCTTTATCGTGACTTACATTCAAAACGTATAGCTGTACCACAAAACAAAGAGTCATTTAAAGCAACATTTCCTGGTGGTTATGTAAAAGAACCAATTGTTGGCATGCACGATTGGGTATGTTCGTTCGATTTGAACTCTCTATATCCATCAATAATTATGCAATACAACATGTCTCCCGAGACTATCTTACTTGATGATGAACCTAATGTCAACGTTGAATCTGTTCTTCGTGGTGAAGTAACAAACAATAAACCTAACACAGCATTAGCTGTCAATGGCGTTCGTTTTGATACAAAGAAACTTGGTATTATTCCAGCAATTATTCAAGAGATCTATAATGATCGTGTCAAATTCAAGCAAGCACAACTTAAAGCTGAGCAAGAACTCGAATTATGTGGTAACAAATCAGAAGTGTATGCTCTTGAGAAACGTATTGCTATTGCCAAGAACCAACAAATGGCATTAAAGATCCTATTGAATTCCTTATATGGTGCGATGGGTAATAAGTGGTTTAGATATTTTGATATGCGTATTGCTGAAGGTATCACACTCACTGGTCAAGCAACTATTCGTTGGGCAGAGAATAACCTAAACGATTACCTTAACAAAACTCTACAAACAAATAGAGATTATGTTGTTGCTATTGATACAGATTCATTGTATGTTCGCCTTGACGAGTTTGTCAAACGTCTTGGTCCAGCCAAGCCTATTGACTTTCTTGACTCAGTATGCAGTGCATTAGAAGATACACTTACTGAATGTTATGATCGTCTATATAAAAACTTAGGTGGTATAGAAAACAAAATGGTTATGGGTCGTGAGGTGATTGCTGATCGTGGTATATGGACTGCTAAGAAAAGATATATACTCAATGTACATGACAATGAAGGTGTTCGTTATGCCACACCTAAACTAAAAATTATGGGTATTGAAGCAATTAAATCATCTACTCCTGCTATATGTCGCATAGCATTAAAAGATATATTTCGTAGGATTATGGAAACAGATCAGGCAACGGTACAATCAGATATAGCAAACTTCAAAGTGGCATTTCAACAAGCGTCTGCTGAAGAGGTAAGCTTTCCACGAGGTGTAAATAATCTAAATAAATGGACAGATAAAGAAACTGTTTATAAGAAAGGTACACCTATACATATTCGTGGTGCAATATTGCATAATAATATGATTAAAAAACAGAAATTAGGTAGAAGTATTCAAAAGATAACAAGTGGCGACAAAGTAAAGTTCACGTATCTTGTCAAGCCAAATCCAATTAGAGAGAATGTAATTGCATTTGTAGACTATCTTCCACGTCAATTTAAACTTGAGAAATACATAGATTATAACCTTCAATTCGAAAAGACTTTCCTTAGTGCCATCGAACCTGTATTGGAAGCAGTTGGCTGGTCAAGTGAGCATAAAGTATCATTAGAAGATTTTTTCGTTTAAGGTATGTACATATCATAAAAATGTGATATAATATAACATATGAAATAAAGGAGACTTATGTCAGCAGATTGGGTAAACGATATTAATCGTATGCAAACAAAATATGGTGTTAGGGAATGGATAAACCATGCCACACCATTTCAACTTAAAAAATATTTAGAATTCCGATTAGATTTTATTAAAGAGGAATACGATGAAACACGAGAAGCACTTATTATGCAAGATTCTGAAGAGATCGTTGATGGTCTTATTGATCTTTGCGTTGTTGCTATTGGTACGTTAGATGCATTAGGTGTCAACGCACATAAAGCATGGGACGAAATATTAGAAGCAAATATGAATAAAGAAGTTGGTGTAAAGGAAGAACGACCAAATCCTTTAGGACTTCCAGATTTAATTAAGCCAGAAGGTTGGACAAATCCATCGCACGAAGATAATCATGGTATTATTCCAACGGCTTTTGAACCAGATGTTGATGATGAATTAGATAAACTTATTGAAAGTAAAAATCATTATACACCAGGACCAGGACCACTCGATGGAAAAGAAGCTAAAGAATTATTTGATAAAGCTATGAAAGCAAATAAAGCAAGAACTGAAATTAGTGGTAAACATAATACAAGATGGACACCAAATGCATTAAAGGAGTATCATGACGTTTGAAGAACTAAACAGAGAATTTGAAAAACTAACAGCAGACTTGTGTGCTGATGGAGTAAATGATCCATTAGCGTGTGCAGGAATTATGATGGCACAAGCCATGAGAATTTATAAAACTGCTCTTAATGAAAATGAATTTAATATAATGACTGAAACAATATTAAAAAGTAGAAAAGACATTATTGAATTTGAAAGTCCTACAATTAATTAGATGGTAAATAAAAATAAATTGTGGATGAAAACTACGTGGACTTATGACGATTGGTTAAAAAAGTATAAAGGCAAATCTGTTCATGAAATTACTATAAACGAACACACAAAGTGGTCTAAAGAATTTAAAGGTTGGAAAGTAGGTAACATTGAGAAAGTATAGTGGAATATTCCCTTACATTATTTAAAAGCATATTCGATAACAAGACTGGCAAACGTATGGACTTTAGTAAGTACCATCAGTTTGAACATTTGTTATTTGAGTTAGCCCAACAGAAACGCAAAGATAAGAAGTCGGCTCCCCTTATATCTCCTGCAATTTACGTAGAAGATACGACTCGTGCGAATAATAATGTACTCGGTTGGGCTGGGTGGACGGCAGTAGATGTAGATGAACATGTATTCGATGGTAATCTTGAGCAAGAATTATTAGATCGTTATGGAAAATGGAATCATGTTGTTTACTCTACTGCCTCATCTACTCGTGAACATCCTAAATTTAGATTAGTTTTTCCATTAACAATACATGTACCAAAAGAAAAGATTAAACATTTTTGGTTTGCATTGAATAAAGAATTAGGTGATGTAGGTGATCCTCAAACGAAAGATCTATCACGTATGTATTATGTTCCAGGCAAATACGAAGGTGCATATAATTTTATATTTAATAATTTCTGTGGTGAAGATATGAATCCATATGAGATTATGTCAAAGCATGATTATGTTGAAAGATCAGGTTCATTAATAGATAATTTACCACCTGAAATACGTAAGGCTATGTTAGCACATCGTAAAAATGAAATGGTAAATACAAATGTGTCATGGAGTAATTACAAAGATTGTCCATTTGTAAATAAAAAATTAGTAAAAGAATATAATGAAATCACTAATACGGGTTGGTATACGAAGATGTATTCAATTATGGTTTCAATTGCAGGTAATGCAATACGTAAAAAATATCCAATTACATCACAAGAAATTGCAGAATTATGTAGACAAATTGATTTTGACAATGGTAATTGGTATGATAATAGACCATTAGATAAGGAGGCCGATCGTGCAATCGAATTTGTGTACGGAAACATTTAATTATTTCGATTTAGACCAAGCTAAGATAGAGCAAAGGGCTAATGACGAGTTTGAAAAAATTACATTGACTGGTGGAAGACCAGCTGAAAGAATACTTTATCATTGTAAAATAGGTCAAGCTGCAGAAGTATATTTTCTAGATAAATGCGGATATACTGATAATCCAAAAGACTATCAAGATATATTTAATCCTGAAAGTGTGAATGTTGATGTTAAAGTTACAGAAAAAGGTGATCCTACACCAGGGCCTACATATGATATTCAAGGATGTTTTGATGGTGTAGTTGACCATATTATTGGTACTGTTTATCCTAAAGACCATCCAAAAGCTGGACAAATGAAAACACCGGGACTTGATAAAAGAAGATATGAATGGAATCAAGAAGTTGCTGATAAAATTTATTTTCTACATCATAACCCAACAACTAGACAATACACGTTTCTATGTACTGCATCTGCAAATAAAGAAGCACGTAAGTATGTACAAGACGCTGTAGATATGTTATAATATACTATATAAATCGAGGAGTAAATATGAAAGAATCATTAAAAGTTTTGCAGAAGGCTGCAGAAATTCAAACACAAAAATCAAACGATTATCAAAATCCTAATTCACGTATTCGTCAAGCAGATTATTATCAGCATGGCTGTGCTACATTATTAGATTTAATGTATGCAAAAGTATTACGTATGCAATCAGTACTTGAAGCTATGGAATCTGATCCAAATTATAATCCAAACTTTGAATCACTTGAAGATTCATGTGTCGATATTATAAATTATGCATCATTTTTTGTTAGCTATTCACGTGGTAAAATGGATGGTCAAGATCCAACTCGTGATTTCTTAAATAGATTACCTAAACAAAATGTTAATACGACCGTATAGAGTATGTGATGTTCGTGACTATTTTGTTGGTGCCAAACAAGGCGGCGGCTATGGTCAGACTATAGATAAAACTGGTGTAAAATGTATCGAATTAATTGGTGCATCATTTCTTGCAGATGAACCAGCAATATTCGGTACACCTAATATAGAATATATCCAAAAAGAAATTAGTTGGTATGAATCAATGTCTCTGAATATTAAAGACATATTTGGTCCAGATAAAGAACCACCAGCAGCATGGCAATATGCAGCATCTAACGAAGGTTGGATACATTCTAATTATGGTTATCTTATTTTCCATGAACAAAATCACAATCAATATGATAAGTGTTTAGCAGAATTAAAAGCTAATCCTAATTCACGTAGAGCTCTCATGATTTATAATAGACCTGAGATATGGAATGAATATGATATGGATGGTTGTTCAGATTTTATATGCACTAATTCAGTTGCTTATTATGTTCGTAATGATAAACTACATTGCTCGGTCTCTATGAGATCTAATGATGTCGTATATGGTTATAAGAATGATTATGCATGGCAACAATATGTGTTACATAATTTAGCAAATGATCTTAAAGTGGAAGTAGGCGATATGATTTGGCAAGTACAGAATTTACATGTATATGAAAAACATTTTGACTTAATCAAACCAGGCCAAATTCCTGAACCAAAGCCGCAATTATCAACTGCAGCATCTTATGAAGGTTACGACAATAGGAATTATGGCTAAGAAGTGGTTAAACGAAGAAGCACTAGATGTGCTTGTTAATTATTATTATCCAAGAGCTGCATGGCTACAAGATAATGTCAATTGGGGTCAATTAGATTACGAAGGTCCTGAAGCAAATAAAGAAGTTAATGATCCGCTATTACAAAAAATAGAAATTTACGATTGTTATACAAGAAATGCAGCTGGCTTTTCAAATGTATTACAAGACTTATTTCTTGGTTCTAAGACTCCTAAAAAAAGATGGCAAAATGAAAGGCGTAGAGATATATGTCGCTGGAATGATGAAATCACATGGGGTCTATCAGCACGTTTTTGGGTAATGATGTGTCATCGTATTACCGGAAGTGGTGCATCGTTTGAAGATGACCATGGATATCGTAATAATATTATGCAATATTGGGGAACACAATTTGCTAAAAATGGTATAAAAGAAATGAGTGAAAACATGGTAAAGATGAAAGCCAGTCAAGCAATATTTACTTCTATTGGTAATCAGCCACCTGCTCCAAAGAAGGGCACGAGTAATGTAGACTTCATGACAAAAGAATTGCCACAATTAATATTTAAATTTGTTGATTGGTTATTGTATGAAAAGATAGATGGTGAGTATAGAAAGACAATGAAAACTCATAAAGAGATTGTAGACTATTTCAATGCGTATAATAAATCAGCAG
>Ga0206683_10000461_pt1 | contig 30043 bp, 24 predicted proteins | sample M280m12015metaG_FD_155483 | JGI IMG/M metagenome (GOLD analysis project Ga0206683, IMG submission 155483) | Ammonia-oxidizing marine archaeal communities from Monterey Bay, California, United States - M2 80m 12015 | ecosystem: Environmental > Aquatic > Marine > Intertidal zone | place: USA...
CAAAATCTGTAATAGGGGTATCAGGTTTGCCTTTTGCCATTTCTATTACAACAAAAAGCATCCCTACAGAACATATCATCACATGTGTAGTTTCTGTTTCTTTTTTTAAAAGGTTAGAAACTTCACTTTGTTTACATAATTTAATATAATGCCCAGTTCCAGCACCAGTACCTCCACCAGACATTTGTAGATACGTCATCTGCGTTTGTTTTTCTACACCATAGTCCCATTCAAGTTTATCTGGATATGTAACTAAATATAGTAATTTTTTAGTCTTAACAGGGAGTATAAAGGACTTTAAGCTAATAAAAGTTTTAAATTCTTCAAAACTATCCATCAATTTCTTTCAACGCATCCAATCCAAATTGTTTAGCAACCGACCTTTTCATTAGAAATTCTCTTTCTTTATTACTACCACCATGTATTATAAAGTGAAATCTATTTTCATTTGATGAATTATATGCTTCGTGATTAACTCCATTATCAAACCAAAACCCTGTACAATTTTCAAAAGGAAGTTCTTCTTTTGTAGAAGATCGTCTTAGGTAACAATTATCTGGTTGATAGAACGCAAGGTTAATTGCAGAAGAAATGTTACGTTTTCTACCTTCGTCAGTTCTTTTTTGATTGGAATCATTATGTTTTTCTATTGAACCTTCTGGTTTCAATAACATAAATCTACATCTTCTATATTGTTTGTGGGGGAAGTCTTCTAACCATTTTTTAGTCTCTGGACAAATTTCTTGTAATTCTGTCCATCCCCAATCAACATCTTCTTCTTCTAAATTATAAGCAGAGGGATTTTTGGTGTGATGCCACCCTCCAGCAATATCCTTACCCTTCTCAACAAAACCATGTAGTGCAGAAGAGCACCAACCATCTCCAACACCGTAACGATGGTCTACAAAAAAACCTTCATCATATACCTGTTGTGCTTCTTTAATACATGCTTCTGGTATTTCTAAATCTATCTTGAGATACCATATATCATTTGCCCTGCACCATTCTACTACATTCATTTACCTATCACCATAAATCGAGTAAATCCATTTTGTAAAACTTTTCTACCAGTATACCAAACATCTAGAAGTCTTGCTTGATCTATTAATTCTTCTTCACTTTCTACTGTGTTTATATGATCTTCACAATATTCCTTTTGATTTGTAGATTGTAAAACATATAAAGGATCTTCTAAGTTATAATTTATTTCTCTAAATTTCCACATAGGAAACATATGTTCACAAGAAGTATTCACTATTACATCATAAGGATCTTCTCCATCCTCAAGTGCTTTGGTGGGCATTAATGCATTAAACATTATATTTTTTCGCATTGATCTATATTTTCCTGCATCCTTATACCGTCTATTAAATTTAAAACTAACAAAATGAGCATCTTCATCTATTTCAAAATTCATTACTAATTCAACATCTAAATATTCTATTAAAATAGAAGTCAAATAATGTGCATACCAACCTCCTAATAATGCAACTTTCTTTGGTTTAATTTCCAATTTTTTCATCTCATCTCCCAACCATAACTTACCTTCAAGTTGAGATGAATTCATAGAATCCACAAGTCTAGGATATGCCCAAGGTCTTTCTTTTTGAGTCTGATTATGTGCATTTGTCCAATTATTTGTTGTTTCAGGAGTATATATAATATGATCGACTACCAAAGTTTTCTCAATTCTTCTATCTCAAACATATCTTCATATGTTTCCTTCGTGCTATTATTAAATAAACAAATTTTATGATCTTCTCTGATTTTTTTAAGCTCCATATCATCTGGGAAAATATTTCCCTTATACCAAGAATATATATCTCCTTTCGGAAAAGGATTGAAAAAGGAAACCTTTTCGTCCCATATTTTATAAAAATTATGATTAAAATAATTATCTATGGTTTTGTAAGTAAAAAATATAATTTCTGGATGTTCTTCAATAAAGTTATATACCCCTCGCATTTGCCCTCTATTCCATCTAATAACAGAAGAATTTAAGGGAGTAGATTTTATTTGACCAAAATTCTTTCTACACGTATTAATATCATTCCACCAACCCTTAACAATATAAGGTTTTTGCATATTTAATTTAAAAAAATATTTTAAATCTTGATGGATAAGGATATCAAGATCTAGGTATAAAAACTGTGTGCCGTCCATTTCAGGAAATAAATTTTCATTAAACATATAACATTTACGATATGCCCAAAAGAAATTCTTCTCAGGATCATAGTATTGATCCCAATCAGTTGGAAGTTGTATGTCATATTCTGTTTCGGGATTGTCTGTCAGACAGTAGAAATTATAAGGCAAATCTAAATTACGATCAACTTGTTCTTTTAAATTAAGAATGTAATCAGAGTCATACTTATCACCCCACTTAACACATAATATTGTATATAATGAATTCATATTATTTTACGAAAGAATTGTATAAAACTATAGCCTCCAAAGGTGATTCTGCTTTTCTTAAATCAGTTTTTGCTTTTCTTTTCTTACTAGATTTTACTTCATCACGATCAAAGAATTTTAATTTTAATTTAAACAATTCTTCTTTCTGCTCATTATCTTCGGGATCGAAATTAAAAATTAAATCTTCAATGTTTAATAGAATAATTTCTTCTTTTTCTTTATCTTCAGGAGTACCGCCATCTTCAGTGTATCCATATAAATTTCGTTCCTTTGCATATCGTTCAAATGCTTGGTGAAATTCATTTCTTGCATTTTCTACATATACTTTTGTCGATTCATCTAAACTATCGTAAGACCACTCACCCAGTAATTCTTGAAACTGATCATCCTCTTCATCGACCATAAGATAATGCTCACGTGCAACTTTACCGTCACCCCACATTACGCATACGGTATCACGTTCACTATTAGTGTAGTATGCATTTATTATATTACCAGTAAAAGCAGCCATTCTTTATTCTCCTATGCTTTATTTATACGCAATGCAGTCGTAGTAATTGTTTGTGCAGAACCATTAGGATGTTCTTGAGCACGATAATCATCACCCGACTGTAAAGTCCTATGCACACCAGCACCATCTAATTTAGTATCCACCATTGCTGTTCCTCTAGTATTACCACCAGAAGTTGCTATAGTGTAAGTTATTTGATATCCATCAGTAGATTCAGATGCTGTTTCTCGTATCCACTCTGTAAGCAAACCATCAATTGTTCCCTCTGTAAATGTTTGTATATCATTAGAACCAGTAATAAATACTGGATCACGTGCTGGTGCTGTATCTGTTCCAGTTCTTATATGTAAAAAATAACTTGTTATTGTTGTTGGTTGATCAAGTGTCTCTGGGATACCAGCAGCGGAATATAGAGAGGTATCTGCCCTTGTGTCTGCAAAAATTGCCACACCACTACCTACATTAGTATAATTAGACGCTGGAGTCGCAGAAGTAGTCACCGTATACGTTCCAGCAGTTGTAGCAGACTCCGATCCAGAAACTAATAGGTCAATTGCAGGATGAAGAAACGTATCTTTAATATCTGTAAGAGACATTGCCTGTAAATCGTTATCACCATTAATATATACTGGCCACGTGGTTCCAGTATCAACTGTCGGAGACACACTGGCATTTGTCTTAGTTACCTTGTCATAAGTTACTGTTACTGTAGTAGGTTCTGCTGTGGTTGCCTCATTAGGAAATGCTGATGCCGACTGTGAAGTTGCTCCTGCCGCCAATCTAGTATCATCTAAAGAAGCCAAACTTCCTGAACTACCCACAACAGTGAGAGTAACAGAAGGACTAGAACCATACAGAAAGCACACCTGTTCTGTCCACTCCAATACCTCGGCAGTGGTCATTTCTATCAGGTTATTACTGCTGTCAATGTATATGGGTTTTCTTACAGCCATTATGTCGTAACCCCTTCTTGTGTACCAGCAGTATGATATGTCCAAAGAACTGCACCAGAAGAGTTACATAGATTAAGTTTATTAGGAAACATATGTTTTGCTGTATTATCCATATGCCCCATTATTCTATGTATATCGTTATAATCTGTTTGGGTTGTTATGACCTCTGCTTCTTCCACAAGAATATTACTATCGGCATTAGTAGAGGAACCATCTGTTCCATTCAAAACCACATCATCACCAGCATTAGAACTACTAGAATCTGTTCCATTTAACAGGATATTATCTCCACCCTGCTTATTAGGAAAGACCATTTTACCTGTAGAACTAAGAGACATTGCTTCAGATGCCGCTTCTGATACACCTGTCATGAAACTTAATTTAGTTGCATTATTTGATGCACTAAAGTCACCCTCTGAAATTGCTTCGATAGCAGCGGTAACTAAGTTTGCGTCTGTTCCAGTTGTTTCTGCTGGTGCTCTATATTGTAAAGAACCAATAACATCGTCCAATTCGATATTTTCTTCACCAGTTTCTAATGTAAGTCTTACAGTGCTACCATCACCAGTTGCATTATGTTTTACTAAAATTCCTGAATTAAGTTCATGTATAACTTGTATCTCATTACTCTCTCCCATAGAAAGTATTGCACCATCTGAATCCATAATGATGTCATCTTCAACTTGGACATCTTGTGAGAAGGTAACTAAACCACCAGCAGAAATTGCAATCGCATCCGTATCAGAGTTGGCACCAACATTACCTCCGTCTGCAATCTTCAATCCACCTGTAAAGGTTGCCTGTTGTGAAAATGTAACCTTACCATCAGAAGCAATTGCCATTGCATCTAAGTCTGAGGCAGAACCTATATTTCCATCATCAGCAACAACCACACTGGTAAGGGTTCCTACGGCAGTAATAGCAGATTGAGTAGCACCAGTAACAGTTGCGGCGGTGCCACTTGCGTTTCCAGTTACATTACCTGTAAGTGGTCCTGCAAATGCTGTTGCAGTAAGAGTATCAGTAGCAGAATTAAACGTAAGACCAGCAGCGGACTTTGCCGATAAATTACCAGTAGCACCTGTTACAAATACAGGAAAACATGTTGTATCAGAAGATTCATCTGCTACAGTAAATGTTCCAGCATTAGAACCAACAACACCAGAAAATGATAGAACACCATTGCCATCAGTAACTAATGCATCACCAGCAGATGATCCATCAGCAGTTGGTAATTTCCAAATCTGATTTCCAGCAAGTGAGGTACTAGCAGCGAAACCAACATAATTAGAACCATTATACCATCTTAGTTCTTTCTCATCACCAGTTAGATGTACATAATCTGCTGGTTCTATTCCCTGACTAAAGGATACTATACCACCAGAACTAATTGCCATAGCATCAGTATCAGAAGCAGAACCTATGTTTCCAGCATCAGCAATAGTCAATCCTGTTAATGTGCCTACGGAAGTGATGTTTGCTTGAGCAGCGGTCTGAAGTGTACCAGTATATCCTGTCGAAGTTATTATTCCAGTACTTGGATTGTATGTTAATCCAACATCAGTTTCAGCATCTTGTGCTCCTGTTTGCCCATCCACAAAAACAGGATAAACAGTTTCATTCGCACTGTCGTTAGCAGATGAAGTAAATTGGGTTGCCGTGTCAGCATTACCAGTTAAAGCACCTGTAACATCACCTTCTAGGTTAGAAATTAATGTTCCTGTTGCAACTGTAAGTGATCCAGTTGCTGTTCCTATAGCAGTTGTTGTTCCTAATTTAAATTTATCAGATGCCTCTACCCATACAAAAGCAGCGTTATTTCCAGTAGAACCACGTTCAAAAATAAACCCTAAGTCATTTGCATTACTGGATGCGCCTGTGTTTAATTCTATAAGACTATCGGCAATAACAGAGTTAGTAGAGGAAATAGTTGTTGTTGCACCTTGAACTTCAAGAGTTCCAGATACAAGTAAGTTTTGAGAAACAGTTACGTTACCAGTAGCATCTATTGCTATAGAATCTGTATCGGATGCAGAACCTATATTACCATCATCAGCAATAACCAAACCTGTTAGTGTGCCGACAGAAGTAATTTGACTTTGAGCGGCATCGACACTAAGTGTATTCGTTGAAAGAGTAAGTCCAGTTCCATCCACAAGGGCAGTCTTTGACATTGCAATGGCGGCATCTGATTTAACATCAGCATTAATAATAACACCAGTACCAATTGCAGCTATTCCTGTAACATTACCACTACCATCAAAGGATGCAGAAGTCCATGTTACATCTCCTGTGGATGCAATAGTTCTAGCACTTGCTAGTGCAGTAGCAGTCGTAGCATTACCAGACAATGCACCAGAGAATATGGTTGCGGCCACTGTTCCAGAACTAGGATTATAAGTTAGATCACCATCTGATTCAAGAGAGACAGTACCACCATCTAAGTCAGCATCAGCAACAAATACAATTGCATTATTTTCATTTGTAGATTCATTGTCTGTAACAACAACGGTGGTGCCAGTAACAGTCGAACCTGAAGTTAGAACTGTCCCAGTTTCATCAGGAAACGTGATAGTGCGATCAGCAGTAGGGTTTGTTTGCGTCCACGTGGATTCAAAATCATCAGCAGAAGAACCTTCAAAAACGAGGGAACTTGTGAAGGAAGAATTATCTTTAATATCATTAACATCTGATATTAATTTATTAAATTCTAGTCTAAACTCTTCTAATGTTTGTCCAGAAGTTATATTACTCGCAGTAATTGCCATTTATTCACTCCACTAGTTTAACAAGTAAGTTCTTAATTTCATGCATCTCAGATTTTAAACTATTTATCTCCCTTGTTGCATCACGAATTTCATCTCTTTGACGTTGTGCGTCATCGACCCTGCGTTTTGCTCTAGCATAGGCATTATGATTTCGATTGACAATCGCATTTGATTGTGTATCTCGTATCAAATCTGCGTTATCTTCTACTTGTAAAAATTGTCCTTCTTTCATTTATGTTGCCAGTGCTATACATCTCAAGTCTTTAATTCTTGGAGGTTCTGATGAATTTGTTCCCTGCATAACAATTTTAATAGAGAAGGATATAAATTCATCTAATGCTGTTTCTGTTCCATCATCCTTCACACCAGCAGTATATTCATATTGCTGAAAATCATCGACTGTCAGAGAAGTATTTGTTGGTGTATCAGTAGTCCCTGTAGTATTAAAATATGTCCATCCTAAATCATCAAAATCAGAAGCATCGTCCGTTCTTAATGTCTTAAATAAAACTTTAATCTCAGCAGAACTATGTCGATAACCAGCAAAGAAAACTCTCAAAGCAGTTGCAGGATTTTCAAGAGTAACTTTCTTTGTCATATAAATCGCTGCATTGTTGTCACCTTCAGGATCAGTCACCGCAACAAAATCTGTGGTTGGAAAGACATCAGAAGATGAATCTATATTATCCAATCTATTGGCAACCGCAATCCACGATGCTCTTTCTGTATCAATTACAGGAGATAAATTGACTCTTGTTGAAGCTAATGTTAATGGTATTTGTAATGATGGAGATCCAGATAATTCATTTGATTCATTAATAGCAGAGCACACCATTTGTGTTTCATCAAAATATACATTTTCTCCTATAGGAATGCTTGTTGCATTTGATACGGATGTTTCTATAAACGAAGTTTCAGCACCTGATGGACTTGTTCCAGTAGTAGATTGTATCTGTGCTTTAATATCTGTATTATTCATTTTCATTGTAGAAATCATTGTCATACCAGTATTATAAATTGCATTTTCTGTTACAACTACAGAGGTTCCACCATTTTCTGCTGTATCAGACCCACCAGCAATTACTGGTGTGCTTGAAAGAACAATAGTATAATAATCCATCCCGATATTAGCAATCGCAGTATGTGTCTTATTAATCTCAGTAAATGGAACCTTATGCAACATATAAAGTTCTACAGTTGCACCATCAGCATGAGCTGCAGCGGTAGTACTATCTTGTGCTCTAGTAATACCAGACACAGCAGTCGTACTGATGGCATTATATTTCATAATTTCATCATCAATTTTAATATACCATTCACTACTAGCATCTTGAGAAAATTTGCCAGAAGTGTCATCAAAGTTTGTTTCCAAAGTAAGTGTTAAAGTTGTTTGAGCTGCTGTAATTGCACCATTAAGTGTTGTAGTAGCACCAGATTTCACTCCACTTATTGTTACATTATTTGCCGTAGAATGCATATGGTGATTTGGATGTTTAACACGTAAAATTGTGCTACTGTTTGTAAAAATTAATGGATTTCCTGCCAGTGTTTTGGTAGGCACGGCATCATTCTTCAAAGTAACAACACCAACAGTTCCTATCGTAAACTCAGCTTTTCTTAAAGTAAACTTTAAATCTTCTCTTAAAGAAGGAGCAAAAGTTCTGTTGTTATGACCTTTAAATAATACACCTGTATGTGGTTGTTCTGAAATAGTCCTTGTTCCACCAATGTCTGTTTCCCCCATACGAGAGATCCATACCTTATGTGTAGGTGTGGATGCTATAACAACAATACAATATTCATGTCCACCTTGAACATAAACAGGTGAAGGAAAAGTATATGTCGTTGCTGTAGATGCATCATCTGAAACATTAATATCTGATGTTTCTTTTACAACCCTACCAAAAGGAAGAACCTTTGGTCCAGGATGTCCATTAATAACATTTCTAATCTCTACAGTAACAGGAAGATTATCATCTTTTTCTGCATGAAAAAGATCAAGACTAGTAAGGAATAGTCCAGCTTCTCCATCACTAGAACTCTCTTCTATAAAGAAGGTTTGTGCGAGAGGATCGTCGTATCCAGCAAATTGGCCAGTATCTGTTTCATCTTCCGTACCGCCTGGGGATGTTGTATCATTCTGCGACACTGTGGAGGTGTCTGGGCTGCCAAGAGGTTCATTGCCTGATTCACCTCCACCACCACCAAAGTTTCTTGGGGGAGATAATCTAACAGAACTAGAAGATGTTGATGATGTTTCATTAACACCACGTACTTGTATTTCAGCATTTCTAATAGCAAGAATAGATTCCTGTTCTGTTTCTAAAATACCTTTCGCATAATATATTGCTTGACCAGCAGTAACAGGGTCAACGGTAGTAATATTCGTTTCACTAGAGGTCAGTCTAAATTGTAGTTCTCCTGCTTGCCATATTATATTTCCAGCAACCAAAGGATCAGGAATTACAAAAGTTCCACTCACCTTACCACTAGCAGATGTAACCATAGGACTTCCTTGTACTATAGTTTCTTCCGCAACAGAAAATCCAGCATCAGGAGTGCAAAATTCACTTATTGCTCTTTTATCAAAAAATGCAAAAACTCTTGTATTAGGATAAAATCCTTGTCCCACAAATTTAACATTTCTAGACCGAATATAAGGAATAACTGCCCTAGCAATTACCTTTGTTCCTTGAGATTCAAAATCAACTCTTTCTACAACATCTGTTCTAATACCTGTTCTTACTAAATCAGTTCTACTAGTTGTAATTGTTCTTGTTTGCCGACCAGGATTGGCTATAACTCTGGTAGATACTACACCGCTCCATTGAGTTTGCCAAGCATTCCATACAGTACCAATTTGACTTTGGTTTGCCTCAAAGAAAGTATCAAAGTTTCCTTCAACATTAATAATAAGATCAGGAGCAACTTCAGTTTCAAACCATTCATCACTAGACGGAGTTAACTCAATAGTCCCTCTCCAATTCGAAATAAGAACAGGAGTTATTCTTTCTACCCTAGAGGCAAATGGTTGATTTTCAGATGTTACTTCCGTATAAGGTAATGTAATAAGATCACCAGTTTTTTGATATCCAACACCAGCACGTTCTGCATCTGTCGTAGCAGTTTCTATTAAAGAAATACCCTTCATTTGATGTTTTGGTCTTAATTCTTTCTTTTCAAAATCAATAGCATTTTTATAATCAACGTGCTGAGTATCACCAACACGATGTCCAGAAAAATTATCTACTACAAATCCAGATTTAAATCTGTTAAGGCCATTAGAGTCTTGAATTTCAAAACTTTCTGCATCTCGTTCTAAAAGAGAGAGTGCTGTATAATATTCTACATTATCAATACGATCTTCAAGTCTACCAATATCTTTCATAGTATACCGTTGATTTTTTTGTCTTCTAACAGATACATCTTGTGGTTTAAAAGTAAATGCTGGTAAATATAATGTACCCAATTTCATCATACCATCAGGTTCTTTTGGCACCACAGGTTGCTCATCAGATTCTCCCTCTGTAATAACAAATTCACCTTGTCTATTAATATGGACTAATACCCACTTTGGCAGAAAATATTCAAAATCACTTTGAATGTTTGCCCCAGGATTTGGAAAATTTGTTGTAGACGAACCAGTACCATCAAATTGTCTGTGGAAATAATCAAAAGAGTTTCCTGTTATTTCGTCCACGACTTCTCCAGAACTTGAAGCACCAGCAATATCTTCTACTCTAGGTCTAAAATCATATGCATCATACAAAGGATATTCGCCTGTTGGAGCTGGATTGTCAGGATCAACCTTTGTAGCAGTGTATGTTGGTATATCTTCAAAATTCATTTGATCTGCTACATCTACATAAGAATCAACAGTAAAACATTCTCCAGCACCATGTTCCATATAATCATGCACTATAAGAAGTCTTCCTAGAGGTTTCTCTGATCCAGATTTTCTTACTATTCTAGAAATATCATAAAAGTTATCTCTCTGACCAGTATCAAGAAGATACCTGTTAGTAACAACAGTACTTCCTTCTGTCACAGCAGAAACCGTTCCAGTTGCACCAGTAGAAGATCCAGTTATAGTATCTGATATAGCAAAATCTTTTAAACCTGATCGGACAAAACTTATAGGACTAGTATTATTAATAATCCTTCCCTTGGCACCAGAGGTTCCACCTGTTATTACTTCACCCTTAGTAAATACCCCAGTAGTTGCACTTAATGTTAATGTTGGTGCGGCCGCATCAGCTGAAGTATCTTCCGAATCATACACACCAACAAGTTTAAAGGAATCTGCTCTTCCTAGAGATATTGTTTTGTCTGTAGGTCTTGTTCCATATGCATCAGTCGCACCAGTATCTACCTTAACCTGTTTCATTAAAGTACAAGTTTTAGATTTAGCAGTAACACCTGTTTTTAATAATGTGGCAATTATTTTAACCTTGGCACCATTACCAAGAACTCCTGCATTAGTAATTGTTACGGTTGATGTACCACCACCTGAAAATCCAGTACCACAACTAACAACATCTCCCTGTTGTCCAGAACCAGCACCACCAGCAGAAAGAATTGTCATCGTATAATTTGCTTCACTATGCGATAAGAATGTCTCTCCTGTTTCACCACTTATAGTAACTACACCAACGGCACTGCCACTTACCACATATTGCCGTCTAACTTGAAACTGAGTATCACTTACCCCATTATTGGTAGTTGTCAAATGTGTCTTAACTGTTTTCTTTATTGCTTTAAATAGAGAAATATTTTTTTCTGCTTCCTGTAGTTTTGCTACTAATTTTGACGAACCAGTTCCAGCAGAGGCACCCAATTCTATAGAAGTATGATCACCATTACTAGTCGTTGTAGTAGTTCCATCCTCCATTCTTAAATTATCTTCAGCATTTGCAGATGTTGAATCTGTTCCATCCAAAAGTAAAAAGGAAGCATCAGTATTAATAGTAGATAATGCTATATCGGCAGAGAAATTTTCTCCTGTATCATCATCGGCCATAAAGACTTGTCTTACTTCTGAAAATGAACTTAGTTTAATAGAGACTATTGTTAAATCTGTATTACCCGAATTCTCAACAATCAAGTCTGATTCGGCCGAATCAGATGCCTTAATATTTTCTCCAGACACAAAATTGCCAGCAACATTTGTTAGTATAACCTGAGTGCCACTAGTACCATCTGCAAATACAAATCCCGTTGCCCCTGAAGTGTTTCCCGTTACCTGAACACCACCGTCTGAATGATTAGCAGTAAGAGTAGCACTAGGAGTTCCACTTAATGTCAAGAATGTAAATGGCCGTATATCAAAAAGAAATAGTTTATATATTGTTTCTTCTAGGCCCACAGTACCACTACTAAATTCCATAGTCCTTGCTCGACCAATACCAATTCTAGTTCCAGCAGAAGACCCCCTTGTTATCGTTGGTGTGTCAAAAAGAGATATCTGTTTATATGCAGTTGCTTCATTAGTAATTGCTGAAATATCAGGACTACCATACACATTATTAATATTAACAAAATTACCAACATCAAAAGAAGTAATTCCAGCATTCACAGTATTAAAGTCTCTTGCCTTGTTTATATCTTTCAAGACAGGAGAAATTTTTTCTAGTTCATATCCTTTAACATATACTTTACCAGGAGATACTTTGAGTGAAAGTAAAGAACTTGATGCCGTATTGTCATCCTCAGTTGTTTCATCAACGGCAAATACACCTTCATTCTCATTCACCGTAACACATTCTCTTAGTTCAAATTGAAAAGGTCTGACTGAGTAGTCACCAGATTCATCAAAGGTTCTACGAGCAAAGGTATCTTCTATCGTTCCAAATTCTGTATCTCGAACTTGGGATAATACAAAACCTTTTCTTACTCTCATCAACTCAACAAAATCTTCATCAGCAGTAGATGTTTCCGAAAGAGTTGCCAAGGCACATGAAATTTTAAGTCTATGAGCACCCTTTGCGGCGAAGTTTGAAGACCCCTGAGAATTATCTGTAAGAGAAGAATCTACTTCAGGTGTTACAAGAGTTTCAGTAATTTTAAGACCAACTCTCCCAGAAAATCGTTGATCAAATTTTGATAAAACTAATGTCTCTTCTTCTACTTCTACAAACTGCCCTCTTATATAATAAACCCCTGCTTGAATATTTGATCCACTACCTACCCCTGTAGCATCTGTCGATGCAGTAGTAGCAGAAGCAACACCAGAGGAATAAGAAGTTGTGTGTGTAATACCTACATCGGCAGAAAGATTTTCTCCATTAGCAAAAACAAGAGTAGTATTATCTGTACCTGAAGCAATGTATTGGACATACAATACTGGAGGATCTTCAGTGGTAGGTTCTACGATAAAATGAACCTTTGCTTTAACTCCAGTTGTTGCACCAGTTAAAGTTACGGGGGTTGCGGTATTTAAATATTGAGCAAGTTTTATAGTTTCTGAAGAAAATGAATTTTCTAATTTTACAAATGCGAGTTGTGGTTGTAAACTTATTTGACCAGGAATTATCATAGCACCTTCTTTAAAAAGGTGTCTACCCTGATGCTCCATTTGATTCTGTAACAAACTTTGTAGTTGTGTTAATTCTCTTGCCTGAACAGCAAATCCAGGTCTAAACAATACCTGTTGAAAATTATCTGTAGAATCAAAATCGTCAAAATATGGAGCGACATTTAAATTTGTTTTTTGTGCCATGTTTTAAAATTCCACTATGAGTTTAATATCCTCTGTCTGATCAGATGATCGACTTATTGGTTTTCTATTTTCTATATAAATTATCTCTCCACTATCTGCTTGTAATTCCGAATTTGCATATCCATCAGTAAAGGTTATTGAATTACCACCAGAGAGGGTCACTGCTGAGTCAGAAGTAGAATCAGGGGTGCCTGTTGCAGAAGAAGTTGCACCAGTTACAACATTTGCTCCACTAAATGCAACTTGAGATCCAGTAGTTGTAGAAGTACCATAATCTCCAAATCTCTCTTGTGTATAGTAAAGAATATTGAGAGAAGAATCCCATTCTACAACTTTACCTATAGCACCAGTAGTTGCCTGAGAGATCTTTTCATCTCCATCAAACGATCCTGATACAGATGTTAGATGTAATGCCTTTGTTTGCCTACGAGTAGATTCTGTTGCAATAGTAGTAGTCCCAAAATCATAAGGGTCTACTACAAGACCAACTCTACGAAAATCATTAGCAACCGTAATATCATCACCTTCTGCCTGAGTTAAAGTAGTATTCATCATTACATAATGTCCACCAAGTTCCTCTATGGCATCATATCCATGCCCACCTTTAGGACCAATAATCACAGAGATCGTTCCTTCTGTTCCACCTAAGTTTGCAGCGGATGATAATCCCGTATCAGAAAAAGTGTAACCAGCAGTAAGTACAACCGTTCCAAATGTATAACCAGAACCAGCTGCATGGATAGTTGTATCTGTTCCAGCAGTTAATCCATAAGAAACAATTACACCACTACTAACAACGATACTAACAATAGCACCAGAAGAAGTTCCTTGACTTGTGCCGTCACCATAAACAGCAGCGTAATACGTGCCATCACTTTGTCCAGAACCACCAGAAGTAACTATAACGGAATCTATTGCCCCATCTGTTGCGGCCGCACTCACTGTAGTATCTGTAGATGCTGGTTGAAAATCTGTAGTAAGAAATTTTTCTACTTCAGCCGAAGTAAGAGTGTACATATACTGTATCACATATCCCCCAGAAGCAAAAGGATCATTTCCAGTAGCAGTAGGGGCTGCTCCTGACCATGCTGTTCCTCCATTATTATCAAGTACCTTATATACCCGATAAGCATCTGTCATAAAATAAAATGAGGAATCATAAATATTCGTAGCACCAGAAGTAGTAGTATTAGAAGAACTAATATTATGTTCATACATATCATATATTGTACCATTAGCAAAATCTCTACGAGGAATTGCATAAGTAACATCACTTGATGAAATTAATTTAGCAGCTAGCATATCATCCCAATAATAGAACTCTGAACCAACATCATCGGCGGGAGTTGGAGGTGAAGCATCAGTTCCACCTGTCGTTCCTGTGGTATATGAATTAGATTTACCTATAAAAAGATAATATGTGTTTTTTGCCGATTCACTAAACGACTCATAAAATTGTGTCGCATTGTGAACCCTAAATTTTTCTGTAATTATTGCTGACATTTCTTTTCCCTACCTTATTTATGCACCAGCTCCGTAAATGGTTTTTAATGTTGATCCACCTGAGTTTTTAATTAATAGAGTAACCAGAGTTTTTAATTGATCTGAACCTATAGCATCATCTGCCATATTTACTTCACCAACAGTATCCACCGCAATCATTGCCCCTGTAACAAGTCGGGAACTACCTGTACTTACAACTGTCCCTGTAGCATCCTCAAAAGTGATAGTACGATCAGCTGTCGGATCTGTAACGTCAAAAGTAGTTTCAAAATCGTTTGCTGTCCCTTCTACTAGAAAGAGATCAACCGTACCACTGGACACAGCAGTATTTATATTCATAACTGCATCTGTGGTTATAGCACCAATAGAAAGAGTTCCAGTACCAGTTAAATTTTCATTCCCAAAACTAATAGCACCAGAACTATCCGTAAGTGATCCAGCAGCTAATGTTGCTGTACCAAAATTACCAGTAGTTCCGTTTACTGTGGTTGTTGCAAGAGTTGTAATTGTTGCAGAAGTTTGTGTTCCACCTACCACACCTGTAATTGTTGGAGCAGTGAGAGTAACTACTGAAGCAGTAGCACTGATGCCACTGCAAAGATCAGTTGCATCACCAAATTTAGTATAAATTTCTAGGAAATTATCATTAATTTTGTCTCCACCATCACGTAGATTATCACCAGTGCCGTCATTGGCTTCGGAACCCAAGTCTATACTTTGTAGTGCCATAATTACTCCTTATTTGTTTTATTTATAAGTTTAAAATCAGTATCCTATACCGTTTCATCAAATGTTTGTTGTGTTGTATCCCAAGAGGAATTTGAACTGTCAAAGTTAGGACTGAAACCAGCAACAACTTGTGGTGTTGATTGTCCTACCAAGGATAAATATGTACCAATTTCAAAATCAATCTTACCCCCTGCCATAGTACCTGATGCATCCACTTGATCAAATACTACTAGACCTGGATTATGTTGATCTAGAATTGCTTTAGTACCTTCTTCTGAAAGTATCTTATCTCCAGCATCCCGACCAGTAGAAATAGTTTGATTTAATATTATATTATCACCAGCATTTGTACTACTACCATCAGTTCCATTTAATACAAATTCTACCGTTTCTCGTTCATCTTGTAATGCAACGTGACCATGAGTTCTCGTTTTTATCGTTGCTGGTCTGGTAAAATGTACAAAATTAGTTCCAGATGTAAAATTAACTTCTGGTATTGTAGATCCACTTTCTGCTTGTAATAATTGACTATCCAACAAGAATTTTCCACTACGTTGTGGAGAGGTGTTCGTTTCTATCAACATATTATTACCAGCAATAGAATCTTCCGTCACAATTATAAATCCAGTTTCTAATAGTAAATAATTTTCTGTATCACTACCACTGCTATCAGATCCATCTAAAAATATACCTTCAAAATGAGTTTCTAAAACAAGATCACCCTCTCCCATATTGGGATCAGAATTTTCCATTTGAAAATATTCTGTAACAATATTATCTCCCAATCCTCTGCCTTCTTGAACAAGGAGAGGAGTACGAACTATTTCTTCAATTGTTATTTCACCACTAAGAACATCTTCTGAAACAAAGTTGCTCCCTGCATCCGTAGATGAACTATCTGTTCCGTCTAATACAAAATTATCTCCATAAGAATTAGTATCATCTTGATGTAAAACCCTAGAGTTAGCATGAGAACCACCACTATCCGTTCTATCTAACAACAATAAATTTGGTGTGTTGACATCTACTTGAGTATCTGTAGCATTTTCTAAAGAAACTATATCATTAAATGTTGTTGTCTGTTCCAATGCAAATAAATCATTAGATCTAAATTGTATATCATCAAAAGTTAAACCACTCCCAAAATCTGCATCAGACGCATCTTCTAACTCTAATGCTTCACCAATATCACCTATAGATCCTGAATCTTGTACAATTCCGTTTGCTATAATAACACTCCGTGATATAGTTGGTCTGGTAAATACGGTTCCATCTTCAAGTTCAAATCCATTAGCAATAACCTGAGTTTCAGCAAAGAGTGGTAATCCTGATCTTGACCCTCCTTTAACTGGCCAAGTAACCTCTGGAAGTTTCATGGTTAATGTTACTTTTTGTAAAAGAGATACATCTCTATTCCCTGTTGGTGCGAGAGGTGCTTCTTCTGATGAAATTCTTTGAGAGGTATTATCTGTTATAATATGCTCATCAACTAATGTTTCATCTCCAAGTATAAAACTTCCAGCATTTGTACTGCTACCGTCTGTGCCATCTAATAATTCATATCCACTGTCATCTTCAAATCTGATAAGATAAGGAGATTCCAATAACATTCTCTGGAACAACCCAGTTCTCTCTTGTAAAGTTGGATTTGGAATGCCCAATCTTCGTTGTATCTGTATCTGAAAAATTCCTTCCAAAAAGGAAGCAAGTTCAGGAGAGAATCGTTCCGTATCACCAGTATAATCTACTACATCTCCAGCAGTTGGTATTTGAATATTGGCGGCAATGGAAGATGCCATAGTAACCTTACCAAAGGCAGCGAACCCTACTGGATGGGTTGCTTTTTTTAACTCTGTAATATAAGTACCGACTGATTGTCCTAATTTAATTTCATATGAAAAGTCCTGATAAAAGAAAGAGTCTTGTAATCTAATAACCCCGTCACTAATATGATGATCAGTATTTTTATAAAATCCCTCTTTTTCTGAAGTAATATTAGCATTCATTGTTACTTTTGCATTATACTGATTTACAATAGTTGCACTGGCACCTCCAGCATCTGATATTACATTATTTTTAATATCAGGGTCACTTTCACTTATCAAATATGATCCTGCATTATCACTACTAGAATCTGTCCCATCTAATAAAGCATAACCTAAAGTTACAACTTCTCCTTCATCAATAATAGAATCACCAAGAATATCTGGAAAATCACCAAAATTTAATCCAGACTCTTGTTTAAGATTAATACCAAATTCTTCATCTATTACATAACCACCATCTTCTAATAAAAGTCGAAGAACAGAATCTATACCAACATTGATATGATTATCTAATACTATATTGGTACTGTCTCCAATTGTGGGAGCATCTAATAAACTCGTTTCCAATATAAGAGGTTCGTATGCTTCTCCCATAATTCTAGGAGCAGATACGGTAGCTCCTACAGTGGGATTATCATGCTTAATCGTTACCTGTTCTGTAAATTCATAATCTCCAGCATCGTTACTATTACTAAAATGATTTTCCATCAACAAAAATTCTTTTGTGTTGACTGTAGCATCTGCTACTGCATCTTCCAAGAGAATATTTGCTTCGGCATCTACTGATCTAAATCCACCATCTTCGAAAGTAGTATCGGTTCGTGGATCATTTGTCCCATCATCTGTAATCCATCCTCTAACAGTAAATCTCTGTCTACCTGATCCATTTAACTGAAATTTATCTCTAATTATCTGAACATCAGGATAAGGTTTTTCATCTTCAAATAAAAGGTCATCTCCAGCATCTGTGCCACCACTGTCAGTTCGATCTAATAATAAACGACTTTCATCTCCCAACAGAGCACCACTTTTTGTTTGTTCATTTTCAAGTTGAACAAATTGGTTCATAGTCGTGCCTAGCAAAGCTCTCGTAATTTGTTCAACCTCTATTTGATCGATATATGTTTCTAGGGCATCAGAAATTAAATTACCACTACCATCTTCTAATGCTATACTCCCACCTTGATCGGTTAAAGTATTATCTAATTGTATAAATTTTCCTGTGATACTAGGAGATTCTAATTCAAACTCTTGTGTTACATCTGCACCAATGGTTTCAAATTCTATTCTTTCTCTATTCTCTAATGATGCTGTTAATAATTTAGTATCATCATCATAAGCCTTCACAGTACCTACATGACCAGTAGTTGTAAAGGGACTTCCTGGTAAAAAAGAACCAGTAACATCCTTTACTATAAGCTTAGTATCAAATGTTCCTACTGGATCAGAATTATAATTAAATCCCCCATCGATTATTTTTACAGCTGTTATCTGTCCTATAGTATTAGATGTTGCTGTAACAAGTCCACCTGTTCCAGCAGTACTTGTAATAGAAATTGTAGGTAATTTTGTATATCCACCCCCAGAATCGGTAATGATTATTCTAGAAATAGAACCTTCAGTATCAGCTGCTCCAGCTTCTATTTGAAATCTGTCATTATCTGTACCTGTAATATCCTGCTGTCTTGTTGTTTGTTCTGTAAGAAAATAATAACCAGCATCCAACGCACTGCCATTTGTACCATCTATTAATATTTGATCTCCAGCATTACTTCTTGAGTCATCAGTTCCTTCCAAAACCAAAGTAAAATTAACAATACTCTGATTTGTATCTGGTTCCTGTATAAGAAAATCGTCATTATTATCAGTATCTTCCAATAAAATACTGCCATCAATAACACCAACAAATCCTTTGGCAGATTCTACAGTAGTATCTGATGCATCAGGAGTAAAGACTAAAGGATCACCAACTCTATATAAAGAACCTATGTCATCAATAATAAATCCAGTTACACCTCCAGAAGATATCTCACTAACCTCTGCCGCTGCGAAATTATTACCCACAGTAGGATCAATAGTAACAGGATCACTAACAGAATAGTGAGCCCCCACTTTCGTGATAGTCGATCCCGACAAAAATGATTTTATAACAAATGACATTGTAACATCTTGTGTATTAGATGTTGCTGTTATGGTTTCCCCTGTTTGAAATGTGCCAACAGTTTCTTTAGGATCTATTTCCAACTCAGAAATAGAAACATTCCCTTGAAAGAAAACTGTAGAGTTAAGAACAACACTGGTTGTCCCAGAAGAACTTCCTGTTATAGTTTGTCCTACAATATCAGTTGCATCAGATCCACTAACAGCAGCGACTCTCATAATAGTAGGTTGACTCCAATTACCCTTGGAAACACGTAACATAAATTTGTTTGGATATACAACCTCTGCTTCCTCATCAAAAAGAATTCTTAAAAAAAGTTTATGTGCTTCAGACGTTCCTTTTGAAGCATATAGATCCTTAATATTCTTAATAAGATTACGTTTCGAAACTCCTGATGCAAGGGTCTTTGGAATTGATTCCAAAAACATATTAAACATCTCATCCAAAAATACAGTAGTAGTATTATCTGTATTTGTATACTCCAAAAGTTGTTGCATATTCTGAACAGGATTTGCACGATATGAATCTATCGTTGCTGTTGCATCGGAAGTAGAACCTGTTATGGTTTCACCTATCTCAAATTTTTGTTGGGAAGATACGAAAAGTCTTTTATTACCTAGATCATCTACAAGAACTGTTGCGGTTGCTTTAGATGTAGAACCAGTTATAGTTTCATTTGCTACAAACTTACCAGTGGTTCCTGTCCCTGTTTCTGTATTAATCTTTACAGGGACATCACCTTCTGATAAAATAAAATTTGTGGAAACTGTTTCTTGTCGTATGCTGTCAATAGTAACAGTCACAATCAATTCCGCTGCTTCTAGGAATTGATAAAAACTCTTAACAAAAGAAACAAACTTCGGGTGGTCTGCTTGGACAAAATCAGGGACTTGCCCTTCTATCAAAGGAGAAATCTTTGTAGTTAATTTTCCATCAAAGGGTGCCATTTTTTAAAAACTCGATGTTTCTGGTACTGCCCCAGTTGTTACATAAGTAGACGCCGCACCTGGAACTCCAGCAGCGATTGTATCCACCTGTCCTGTAACTGTTGTGTTTATAAAATCTATTTCCAGTATCTGATTTCTAACTGCTCTAATATCTTTAGAATCAGGAACACATGTTATTCTAATCTTTGTAGAAGTTACACCATCAACATCTTCTACTGATGTTAATTTTATAGAATTTATTTTAACACTTCCTATAGTATAATCAACGGTCCCTGCTGTCAGGTCTGTATATGTTCTAGTAGACCCTACCAAATAGAACATTCTCATATTTCCCTCACCATCATCATCAAAAAATTGTACATTTTCAGTATCCCCACTAACCTTAAATCCTGTTGAAGCAAGGATGCCACCATTCAAAGCGTTATGCCCTGCTACTGGATGATGAAAAGGATTATTAAAAAATAAATTATATCCTTGTGCTGTATCTAAAGTAGGTTCAAATATCTGTGCCATAGTAACATTAGTGATATTACTTAATATAGCAGAATCAACGTCATCAATAAGTCCAGTAATTTCTGAATGTCTAAAAGTATTATTAAACTCTGTCAAAGTATTAGAATTATATGTTTGAAGAACAGAGGTTACATCTGTAACTAATGTTTCTTTTGTTTTTGTTGTTGTACTAGAATTAAATTTAAACACTACTTGAAGAATAAGAAAAGTTGTTTGTGGATCGATAATAACAGGAGTAATAGATGCTACATTAAATTTTCTAAGATCTATAATAAGATCATCCTTTTGGGTTTGAGTAAGATTATTACCAGTAGAAGATTTAATAGATATAAAAACCTTTCCAAACTCTTGTGTCTCAACTACACCAAGACTAGAATCAAACGAACCATCTTCACCACCAAAGACATTCACTGATTTTGTTTGAGGAAATAGTTTTCTAGCAAACACTTTGTAGTCATTTACAGTAACACATCTTCCTTGTGCCGAAAAGTCTAATGGAGCATTAAGTTTTATAGAAGAAAGATTTTCTCTTTCACCTCCACCATCAGCACTACTTACAGTCGTAACTGTAATGTCTGCTTCACCATCTATCGCACCAGTATTCGTAAATGTTGAAGCACCATTAGCAAGTGATTTATTTGTTGCGACAAAAGTTAGTAAAACTATATTACCATCTGACAGTGCCTTACTAACAATACCGTCACCAAAATATACTTCAAACTTACCTGACTCTACTTCTTGTAAAAAGAAAACAGAACTATCCCCTGTCAATTGAGTAATATCAGTTGCCTTTGTATATGTAGAAGTTGTCGTATCAGATACAGAATTTTGAACAATAACAGATAAAGTACTAATATCGATACGATTATCATTAACTACAAATCTTTGATCTGCATCAGAACTATCTACTGTATATCTTTGTGTAACAAAAGTACCCTCAAATATCTCCACATTATTAAAAATAATATCCAGTGCAGATTTGTTTGCTGTTATATCCGAGACAGTAACAAATTGAAAATTAGTTCCATCTACTGAAGTAGAAAATGTAGTTCCTGCAACAATTGTTCTAGTAGAAGTAGAAGCATTGTTCATTGTTACATTCACTGTTGCCTTTGGTGCTGTTGCAGAACCAACTTCATATCCCAAAGTCTTTGCGTGAGAAACTATACTAGATCTTATAGCTGCTGTGTCAATAAACATTTCATTAGCAAGCATGTTCGAATTAAAACCAAGGTAGTGTGTATTATAGGCAAGCAAATCCAGCAGAATGTTTATACCAGAACCTTCAAAATCATAATCAGTAAATTCAGTCTGTGCTCTAAGGAAAGTTTTTAAATTATCTTTAACGTCATCAAAATCAAATTCTGTAATATCTAATCGTCGGGATTGTGTGGCCATTATCGTACTCTCTCTAACATAAGATCTAGTGTTACTAATTCAGTTGGAACATTAACCACATAAAATTCTATAGTGCATTCATATATATTACGATCCAAATCTGGTTGTGCTCTAACCCCTACAAGTCTTGCTCTCGGTTCAAAATTTTCTATAACATCCTCTATATGTCTAGTAATAATAACAGCAGTGATAGGGGTCATAAGTTCAAACAACATATCTCTAACTCCAGAACCTATTTCTGGATGGAAAGGTTTTTCATAATGATTAAGCAAAACAAGATTACGTATAGATCGTTTAACTGCTTGAACATCTGTTACTTTATTAATATCAGAAGTCGATGGTTTCCTTTGAAAGAAAAGATCCAAGTCTCTCCATTGACGAACATTGCGAGCAATATCATTTTGCCCTTGTGCATCATTAAATGCTTCTAAAGAGGTGGGTGTTCCTACCATATTAAACTCCTGTTCCTTTATTTATAACTATAACTTCAATCTGCGGTCTGTTTCATTCTATAAGGTTCATATTTTCTCCAGACATGTTCTGCTGGAACACGAATGAATGGTTTTGCAGTCTCACTCTTAACTGGATTTTCAATAGTAAGAAATACCTTCTTCCCTTTTGTCCAAGCATTCATTTTATGCAATGCCTTTTGCATGGAAGTTCTTTTTCTTTTAATTGAATTACATATTTTTTTATTCACGCTTGACATTCTATATTTCTCCTATAATGTCCATTTCTCTGTATAGAACATAAACATAATAAACATGCCTAGTACAACTAGGACTGTTATTATACCGTTTTTGGTATACTCAAACCATTTGTCTATTTGTTCTTTCTTTTTTTCTCTTTCTTTTTGTTGTCTAGTCTTTGCTTTATCAAGTCTTTCCTGACGTTCCATCATAATATCTTCCCATGTACCTAAACCAAATCGCCGGTTCACCATAAATCTAACTTTTTTCAACTCTTCTTCGGCAAGTTTCTGATTTATTTTCTCCTGTGCGATTGAACCGATAGATAATGACCCTTCATTATCAATTCCTTTCGCACCCATCATTCGCCCCCACTTACTAGCAATTCTGCTTGATGGTTTCGCCGCATTATCTACTTGAGCTTTACCATCAATCAATTGATCTATTGATCCTGCTAGTTGACTTACCTCTTTGCAATTATTAATGCCCTCCTTAATTGCTTTAAAGGCACTATTACAAAGAGTTATTCCTGCAATGATCTCCGCCACCATGATTATCTCCTTAGTTTGTACTGACTCCTTTCTCGTTCAATGTCTTACAATCACGTTCAGTTTTTTTATCAAGTGCTAATCGTCTCGCCCGTCATTTTCCCTTTGTTGTTAGCGTTTATAAATTTCTCTTTGAATATTTTAATCAACGATTCCGCATCCTTTATAACCTTTGCAGAAGATTGTTGAAGAGGTTTTATATCATAATTCAATTCTTCATTGGCAAGATCATTACCATGATAAACTTTTTCATTATTCATAAATGCTTGTAACTCATCTCTTTTATTCCAAATATTAATCCAAGATATTTCGGGTAATATTTTACGTCCATCTTCGTCTGGTTCAGTTGGAAATTTATCAGGAGAGTTTACATATACAAACTTACCATCTGCTTCGCCCGTTTCAGGATTGACTGCCGAATTATGTGGGAATGGCCTTCGGGAAGTTTTCAGCATTGTAAATAATATGTTAAGTTTTGCTGTAGCATCTGCATGTAATTTCATAATGCTTCTTGCAGTAGAATTTCTAAACACTTCCTCGTCTGATAAATTATTACCATCACCACTTGTATTTGCAGCGGTTTCTAAAAAATTTAAAGATCCCCCATTCAATATTTGACTAAAATTTCCAGGACTAGCTGTAACTCCTCCCAAGATAGATTGTATTGATAATCTTGCATCTGCTTTAGAAGCATTTAATCTTTGTTCAGGTGTTATTTTTAACCCCTCTGAAACTGTCTCTCCTTTTGCCATCTTTGCAATAAATGTACTTGCGGCTCCAAAGAAAGATGATGTCTGTGATGTTAAAGATGCAAATGAAGCAGAAACATCTGCTTTATTATCTTCGGGTTTTGCTGGTGCTTCTCCTGATGGCGCTTCATCAGCAGTAATAGTATTTGCTGGTTTCTCTTGTGCAGTTCCTCCTGCAGCGGGTATGATCATGTTTGGGGAACAATCACAAGAAGGGATACCACCTTTAACATCACTTACTAATGTATTAAAGTCTTTTCCTATTCCAGCAAGAGCTGATCCAAATGAAGCATCAAGTTCTAATTTCTTTGCAGTAAATTGTGCAAGACCAGATACAGAATCTGTAGCAATGCTTGCTAGACTAGTTAATTCAGCACTTAAAGATACATCTGGTAGTGAAGGTAATTCTGGCATTTTTAATTTATCTAATTCACCAATTGCGGCTTTTAAATCTTCTTTTGCTTTGTCAACAATATCAGTTGCTGGTAATTCAATATTTAAATTTAAATTATCAAGAGAAGCAGTTAACTGTTTTTGAATATCATTAAATCCTGCCTTTGCTCCACAAAGATTAGGAAGTTTAAATTCTGGTGTTATTTTTGGAAATGCCATTCCTAACCTCCTGCAAATACATTGGGACTGCCGGCGGCAACTGACGTACATCCAGAAATTGCATCCCCAATTCTGCCAGCACCTAAACCATTTACAAATACTGTAGAGGAACCTGTAGCAATACCAGCGGTATGTGTAGGACACACTGCTGGTGGAACTAAGTGTGGTGTATTGATATCACTTTGCCTACTCCACGCAAGGCCGTTTACAAATACGTTAGGTGAACCAACTGCTCTAGTCATCCCAGAACAATGAGGAACATCTGCATCTGTAATTCTAGTCGCTGCTGGCACGTTCTTTCTCCATTAATTGCTGTAACCTTTCATTCCATAAGGCCATTTGTTCATGATCTTCTTCTGTGTGCTCTTCTGGTATAGGGTCTGGTATAAATTTAATTAGATGATCAAACTCTTCTGGCACATCTTCCCATTTCGTGATAGTAACCAACTGACCATCTATTTGAAATACAAATTCTGCCACTTTAACTACCTTCATTCAAATTGATATTTGCTGTAGAATCTATATCAATATTTGCTCCAGCATCAATATCCATACCAGCACTAGTATCCAAATCAAGAGCACCCGTAATATCTGTTTTCTGACTTGCAAGAAAAATTTCTGTAACCTTGCCCGTAACATTCACGTCTAATACATTACTAAAAGTTTCTGTAACCGCACCAGTGTTATTCCAGTTGGCGGCACCAGCAACAGTCAAATTAAATATGGAACCAACTTCTGGATCGAGTGGTGTGGTAAGATCATTATTATCCAATTCAACACCAGCAACAGTAATATTCAATCCGTCAAAATCTGTTTGGAGATTCATACTTGTTGCTGATTTCAAGTTCATTTTATTTGCGGCGGCAATTGTAATCTGACCTTGTTGTCTAAAATCGGGAGCAGGACCAGTACCTGGATTTGTAGTGCTCACTATTACGTTTCCATTAACCTTTCGCACCATATCTCCGGCGGTTATATCAATAAACGAATTTCCCCCATTTACTTGCTTTGTATCAGTACCTGATAATATTTTTGTAACATTCCCTCCAATAGTATGTCTTACTTCCTTTGGTCCTGTTGGTGCTGTCCCTGTTGTATAGTTGACAGCATTTGCTATACTGATAGCATGACTACCTACAATTTCCTCTTCACGATTACCTCCACCACCTTCGGTCAATACATTTCCACCTTCATCAAGTTTTCTTTCTATTCCTCTTGCCCCAACTTTCATATAATGGTTTTTATGTATCTTCTGTGTATAGTCTCCCTTAACTTCTAATATATAATCTCCCTGCACAAGATGTTTCATGGTTCCTTTAGTAGTAAGGTTTACATCACCAATAATATAGATATTGGAATCCCCAAAAACTATTTCATAATTATCTTTGACCACTTTTGTTACCTTCGATCCATCTGGGTGGATTTCTTCGAAAGTTCCTAACACATGCTGTTTAAGTAGTCTAGGTGCGCCGGGAGTATCATCTATTTCATGAACATGTCCTATTTCACTTTCATGAGTATGGTTATAAGGATACCGAGGGATTGTACCCCCTGCTGGTTCTGGTTCTTCCCAGTTAACACGGGAGTCATCTGTTTTTAAAGTATCACTTACGGTTTTGAGGTTAGGTTTCGTTGCAGTAGGAACTGAGGTTCCATTTAAATCCAATACTCCTTCAGCAGTTGTCAAAGAGAACTTTTTATTTCTCATTTGTTCTCGTTTGATTCTTGAAGGATGAAACTTTGACAATGCCCCTCTTGCAAGAAGACTTACATCCGAATCCCCATCCGTTTTAGGATACACACCATTTGGATCGTTAAATCCTTTACTGGGGTTTGGTTTTTCGGTATTATATCCTGGCAGGGTTCCCAGAACAACAGGTTGCTGAAGATCGTTTACATCTCTAAAGAAACCCAAGACCCAACTACCTTCTACTATAAATGGAGGTGTATTTCCTAGTCCATTCATAGAAGGAGTATCCGTAGGTGACATTACAGTTGCCCACGGCAGATCTTCAGTTTCTATTTTAGATTTATTCTCGGTATGTAATCCAAGGCATCGTACACGAACACGTCCCAATCTCTCAGGATCATCTCTATCTTCTACGACACCTACGAACCAAACGAACCCATCTTTGCCCATAAAATCGGACATACTTCTCCCCTAAAAATAATCACAGTATTATACGATTATTTATAAGGTTTAATGTAAGTCTGGATCACGTCCGTATCGTTTTGCTTGGGGATCATACTCTTCCATAACAAGACCATCTTTTCCTTGATCTTCGTATGTCGCCATGACGATCATTGCTTCGTCTTGAGTAAGATTTTCCACTAACACTTCCCTAGCAACAATTCTATATCTAATTGTTTCTATGTTGATCATGGTAAATTCTATTTAGTCTTTATATTTCCAGCAACTACGATTCTATCATGTTTACAAGTCTGAGTAGGCACAGAATGTAATATCCATGCAGGAAACAATATCATATTTCCTTCTTTTGGTGGAATCTCATGAGTGTGATATTGAGTCTTGAACATTAGGGGAGAACATTCAGAACAACTCTCTACATTATACACCCAACTCCATATGTTCGGCCAGTGGTCATGCGTCTGTGTAAAATCACCTTCTTTATACACAGCACCCCAACATTCAGAGGTTTCCATTCCTATTTTATGAGGACCGTTCTTTTCTGCCAGTTCTATTGCCTGTGTACAAAGTTCGGCAAAGATAGTTTCATTTTTATGCATCCACCAACTAGTCATAGATGCCTTGACATTAGTTCTACGATTTTGGGTATCTCCATTCTCTAATATAATGGATTTGATATGCTGGTTAGACATACGAGCAAGACAGTCTTCCTTTGTTACAACAGGGACTATACTCGTAAATGCTATCGCATCAGGATGGTTCCGTAATGCGGTTTTCATAGGAGTTGCCATCATTTCTGCTAGATCTTTAAGAGCAGACATTAATGAAGAGTCCTCTCCCCAATTTTCTGAGACATCTTCGCCCGATTTTCAGGAAGTGCGGTTTTTACGATATGATCCAGCAAATTCTCTATCTCTTCATCAGAAAGAATAACAGTATACAATTCCATTGCTACTTTCATCATCATACCAGAAGTAGCAAGCAATTGAGACGGATCTTGAGGACCAACATGATCATTGACAATATCCCACAATTTCTGTGATATTTCCTGTAACTCTTTATCTTCTACAGGCATTTCAAGATTTCCTTAAAATAAATGTAATCATTTCTCTTACCATCCTTGGAAGAAACTCCGAGAAATACTGTACCAATATTCTTTTCCTTTACAGGTACGTACTTCTTTAACTTCTTGGAATAGTACAGAGGAACTCCATCCTTCAGTTTCATATCTTCATACGAATCCATATCAGAGGAAACTTCGGTGATTTTTCCCACACGCAGAACAGAAGGTTCCACGGAGTATTCAATCAGATCATTTATATTGCATGTCATAATATATCCTTTCGCATTGCAATGTTAATAGTAGTACTATACACTATTATAAAAGGTTTGTCAAGCATTCATTTCATGCAGTACCAAATAGTGTAGCAATATAAAAAGAACATTATAATAAGAATATAAATGTCAAATATCAATGACCTAGTTCCGTATTTCTTTTAATAACTTCTTCCCTAGTCGTACATTCAAACTCACCTATGCTGACAAGTGTCTTCGGGAACCTTGCCTGTATCTGTATACGCATCTGAGGTTCCATTAAAGCAATCTTCTTTTGGCAGAGAGATTGACTTGTATATGCATCTGTATATTGAATCCATCCTGTCGGAATGGGACCAATTAATGTTATTAGTACTGTTAAAAAATAAAGTGTTGTCATAATGTTTTTATTTAGGTTTCGTTTTTAAATATCCAGTTAAGTGTCAGTAAAAAAATGGGGTATGGGGGGAGTATCACCTTTGAAATTTCTCTTTGGATACTTATTGCATTTATAGATTGATGGAACCTATGCATAAACTTTTGACCCACTGTCTGTTAGATACGGAGAGGGAGAGTGTCGGTCCACACTGAACTTCATCATTTTACGAAAGACCATTCGGGACACTCTCAATATTAATTCCGATTCATGACAGGGAAATTAGGCTCTACACCTTGGAGGGGAGCAACCCTGTCCTTGACCTATTTTACATCCGACCCCCTAGTGTGCCAACGGACTATGCCTAGAACCCGATCAAGTGGGTAACACACGGTGTCTATGGGGTTAACTCTAATTCGTCATGTCTTTTATTTCTCTCTCTTTCTCACTCTATACTTACAGTATACACCACTCAGAGGGGATTGTCAAGAGAAATCGACATCAATATCTGTCTTTTTTTCATGTGTGATTTATATGCAACACAACATAGATAATATAGCACAAAAAAACACCCTTGTCAAGTCCCTTTTTAACATTAGGCACCCCTGGAAGCGCTTGACAGAATGCCTCTGATATACTATAGTGTTGAATGAGAATACACAAAGAATGCACACCAGAACTAGTGTCTTAGAGAACCGAAAAGGGGCTAACCAGGGAAAGCAACATATCGAGGGTAGGATTTCGATTATTCGATTATCTCGGTATAATACTGGGAGGTGCTCAGAGAAAAGATCGATGAGTAGCAGAGTAAGACCACAACAACTCCATGTTTTTTAGCACCTTTATTGAAAAGTTCCGCAACTAAATACTACTATGGTATCACTCACAAGTAAGGCAAAACAGTACATGAAATCAGTAGTTCTCAATGGTGACTACGTAACCCTCTCAGTAACAGGTGGTGGTTGCTCTGGTTTTCAATATGTGTGGGGATTAAAATACAGTCAGTCCTCGGATATTGAATGGTCTGATCCCATAGAGGGTGTTCTGGTCATAGACCCAGTTGCTGAGATGTATGTTTTGGGCAGTGAAATAGACTATGTTCAAGAACTAGGTGGGTCTTTTCTCAGTGTCAAAAATCCTATGTCCACTAATAGTTGTGGTTGT
>Ga0206683_10000463_pt1 | contig 29816 bp, 26 predicted proteins | sample M280m12015metaG_FD_155483 | JGI IMG/M metagenome (GOLD analysis project Ga0206683, IMG submission 155483) | Ammonia-oxidizing marine archaeal communities from Monterey Bay, California, United States - M2 80m 12015 | ecosystem: Environmental > Aquatic > Marine > Intertidal zone | place: USA...
TGCTGAGCCACCGCCCCTCATTCTGAGCACCGACCCATTTGGGTCAATCCCGATATGCCTGCAGGCTGAGACGAAACCTAGGCCATCTGTGCTAGTCCCCGACCACTTCCCCTCGGACCTCCTCAGTTGGTTGATCGCATTGACCCCCTCGGGTCCCTTGACACCGAGTCTTTCCTGTGGCGAGTACTTCAGTGGAGCGGTGCACGACAACCACAAATCCCCCTCTAGAGAAGACACCTGTGACTGGAACTCGGAAATGTTTGTTGCCTCGAGGAAGACCTGCTTAGACGGCTCCATCCCCAGGTAAGCACCGACTATCGAGAAGAGCCTGGGCGTTAGCGAATGGGAGATTGGGCTCCCTGCTATACCCCAGAATGCCGGGCTACTCATGGCTCTCGCCCGGGGTTATTGCCGATGAAGGTTTCAAGAGCGCCCCGTCACCGAGAGTGCCGGGGGTAAGGGCAATGCGTCGCGTCAAGAGGCTGGACGAGGGTCTGAGGCTGAGGATCGAGAGCGAGGATGACCTGTGGGTGCTATCCCAGGTATGCGGCACAGGTTGCCTGGTGGGGATGCTGTCCCATCGAAGGGACTCGACGACCGGGACCAAGGAGGACGGGAGGGCGAAGAGCGCTGAGAGGAAGCCCATGTGGATTGTCCTAGAATCCTCGGAGACGGCTTTCCAGCCATTCACCGACAACCTCAGGGTGCATGGGGTGATCAAGGAGGCGAAGCTCGACATCGGCAGCCACCACACTCATGTCATTTCCTCGGGTGATGAGATCGAGTTGACTCGGGAAGGAGGTTTGTCCAGAGTCGATTCTGCTTTGATCAAAGAGGCGATCTCCTCGGGAAGAAAAGCCCGTTCCGGGCTAGTTGTTGTCGAGAACGACGAGGTCCTGATCTTCGAAGTAGCCGTCCATGGGATTCGTGACGTGTCGCAGTTCAACTTGCGAGGTGGGGGGAAGAGGACAGGAGACTCAACTGCAGTTCGGAATGAGTTCTTCGAGAAGGTTGCCAAGGAAACCAAGATGGTCTTCCCAGATGAGATGCCTCTGATTCTCTGCGGACCGGGGATGGCGAGGGAGGGCTTCGAATCCCTACTGAGGGGGTTGGGGGCGCAGAACAAGATCGTCAATGCGCCGACAACGATAGGCGGGAGGTCTGCTGCGAACGAGGTACTAGCAGAGGGTTTGGCCGACTCACTCCTAGGAGAGCACGCAATCGTGGAACAGGTCAAAGCGATAGAGGAGTGCTTGAAGAGAGTCTCGACGGATGGTGCTGTCACCTATGGGATGGGGGCGGTGTCCGATGCTGCAGCACAGGGTGCTGTCGAGACATTGGTCATAGAGGCGGGACTCTTGCGAACAGAAGATGGCCGCTTCGACTGGGAGCCAATAGTGGAAGCAGTCGAGAGTTCTAGTGGGAAGGTGATTCAAGCTTCGACAGAGCACGATGCGGGCAAACAGCTTCAAGGAATGGGTGGTGCAATCGCCCTCCTGAGATGGAAGTTGGAATAGACAACCCTCTTCACGGACATGTAGAGGGGGCTTCATGACCCAGGCCCCTGTGAGGATGGTGGGACTAGGCCGCCAAGACAGAAGTGACATTGCTTCCGCCGTCGTCGAGGCTTCCCTTGAGATTGGGGCGGATGCCCAATTCATCATCGATCGTAGCGAGATAAGGGAATTCGACCAGGGGATGATAGACTGGAGAGGGATGCTTGAGTCGAGTCATTGGCTCGTACTATCGTCTTCTGGCCCTCTCGATGGAGATTCGATGAAATGGGCATGGGGATCATCCCTGACATTCGCAGAGCTGGAGGGTTGCAAGACGACTATGGTCATCGATATGCCCGAAGACTCGAATCGCCTAGATGAGGCATGGGGGTCGGTCGTAGAACGAATCAGGCAAATCCACCTCCTATTCATCGATCCTGAGGTAATGAAGGCCCTGTCAGAGCTGGAAGGAACGGAAGAAGAACTCCTACTGGATGAGATCAGACGCAGAAGTCTCGTTCCAATAGTCTGCTCGTTCGACCCGGAGGAAGGGGTCGCACATGTTTATCACTCGCTTGGGCACGAGATTGTGAAAGTAGAAGAGAGAATGGGTTTGGAGAGATGGCTCGCAGGATTCCTTTGCAGGCTACCGGAATCGGGTCCTGGTGCGTCTGGAATCGCATCTGCGGCCCGGTCCTACCAAGGCTAATCCTACTTCCGGCGAAGTTACCACCTGAAACCCCTTTTGAAGGGGCACCCTTTCGGCCGGACCCGCGAGGCCAAAGGGATGCCACTCAAACTAGGGCCTGCAGGAGTTCCCCTCTCTTGCAAGGGCCGTACCATTGTTGAGGGGATGGATGACATCACGGTGTTGGGACTGGATGCAATGGAGGTGCAGACTGTGCGAACCATCCAACCTCAACACTTCGATCAATACTGGCAAGCGGGGATCCTATCTTGGAAGTCTGACTTCGAGATGAATATGCACGGGCCCTACTACGCGGAGCTTCTTGGGAGCAAAAGGGAGAGGAACAGGACCCTCTCGAAGATGGAAACGAGCCTTCAAGCTGGGAAGATAGTCAACGCGAGGCACCTTACATTCCATGTAGGCCCATATGGGGAGTATGATCCGGGTCCTGAGGCAAACGAACAGGTCGCGAACGTCATGTCGGGAGTAGTCGAGAGGGTCAGAGAGGTCTGGGGGGACGAAGAGGAGGAAGAGGATTACGCTGCATTCCCATGGGTCCACGAGTCGGAGCCTTCCCTAGTTGGGATTGAGACCTCCGGGAGACAGGAGCTTTGGGGGACAGTAGAGGAGGTCCTAGAAGTCTGCAACCACGTAGAAGGGACTGTACCCGTGCTGAACATGGGCCACATTCACGCCCGGGGCCATGGCAGGCTCAGGACAAGCGAAGACTACGCAGAGCTATTCGACCAGGCCAGAGAAACCTATGGTGGATCCACATTCTACTGTCACTTCGCAGGAGTCGAGCACAGGATGGGGAACGCACTCCACTACACCCAGATCAAGAAGTCTGACTTGAAGTTCGAGCCGTTCGCGGAGTATCTCGCGGAGGAAGGCGACTGGATGGACATCACGATAATATCGGACTCGCCGCTCCTGGAGCATGATGCAATGTACATGCTCCAGCACTATGACAAAGCGAGGCAGCGCCTGCTAGAGATCAGGGCTCGTGACGAGAGGAGAGCAAAGTTGGCAGCCCAGCAAGGCATTGACCCGGAGGAACTGAAGAGGAGGGAGGAGGAGGCTGCGGCGGCTAGGAAGTCCCAGCTAACCAGCGAATTGGAAAATCCACCCAAGAAGGCACCTGCGAAGGCACCTGCCAAGAAGGCCCAGACCGAGGGCAAGGCCAGTAAATCCAGTGGAATGATAGCAATTGACGAGTCTTCAGACGAAGATGACGTGTTCTAGCTTCAGTGACCCCAATCAGCAGTCTAGTTCAATAACCTGTTTTGGGGCCGTGGGTTCATGGCGACAGGAACTGTGAAGTGGTTCAACTATGTGAAAGGATTTGGGTTCATTGGACGGGAAGATGGTGATGACCTCTTCGTTCATACAACCGAAGTAAACGGAAGAATAGGCGAGGGAGACTTGGTTGAGTTTGAAGTTGGTGAAAGTGATAAGGGCCCGAATGCGGTCAACGTCAGGAAGATCGGCGACGCAGAAGAAGAGTAATCCTGTGCCCAGGATAGGGCGATAGGGCCCTCTAAGAGGCCCTTCCTCACTCTTCCTCTATGCCAGTCTTTTCCCAATTCAGCACTATTGCTCCGTTGGCACTTATTCCCAGAACGGGTGACCACTTGCTGAAGTCGACGGAATTGTTCGCTACTATCATGGCCCTGAGGTTGGAGACCAGGGGGGGGTCCAATCGGATGCCGAAGGGGGCTTCGTTCGATGCGAATAGTGGGGAAGGTTTGCGAGTTTCAACGGTTTTCGGTTTGAACGGGGCTTCTTCCTCCTCTTGACGAGCAGCATCATGATCGTCAGGCAATTCCGATGATTCCCGCTCGGGAATGTCTCTTTCATCGGACGGTTTCTCCCCTGACTCGGAGTCGGGTACGCCGACTTCAGAGACGAATGGTTTGGCTCCTTCGATGGTACTGCCTATCTCTAGCCCGCCTCTGGAGGCATAGAGCACCGCCTGGCCGATAAGGGTCAAGGCAGCTAGGAAGAGCATTACGACCAGAGTAAGTCCGTCTTTTTCGTAACCAGTGTAAATCAGTCCCGATGGCATGCCGACAAGGCTGATCATCCTCCTCCAACCATGGTCGCGGCTGAATCCCACGACCACGTGATGGAGCGATATTACGACGATCGAAAGTCCGAATACAAATTCCAATTCTATATATCCAGAGTAGGGCAGCATCGCAACGAGGAAGAAAGCGGAGCCGAACAGGCCGAAGTTCTTCTCCATGTCGAAGGAGTCGCCTTCAGATTGCTCGGGGAGAACTGTGACCATGGCCTTGATGTCGGAGCCATAGGGGTCCTTCCCCGACCATGAGAGATATACCATGGCCAAACCGGCAATTATCGGCCAGAGCAGTGCGTTGTCCGGGTGGATGCCGAAGTCACCATCCACCCAAAACCAAAGCGTCACTGCCTGTACGAAGACGGAACAGTGGAGCATCATTGGGATGCCGTTCCGAAGACCGTCCCAACCTGCAATCAAGGCCGCGAGGAACGGCAGGGCACCGGTGATGCCGCCTGAAAAGAGGAAGAAGACGTACCCGTACCCGCGTGATGCCGAACCAAGGTAGTCATAGGTCCGTTGATCCAGTGACTCATCCCTATGGGAGTTCTGCAACAGCACACCCTTCTCGTAGAGGATGTACTGGATTAGTCCGGACAAGCCCCCGATGACCTGAGCGAAGTGAGGGTCGATTGCTCCCGACGAATCTACGCCCGACCCCCAATTGATGTACTCGATAAGCTGCGACGATGCCCAGAACCATGCGATTGGGGAGACCCAGAACCATTGCACGACTCCCTTCTTCCAAGCCCCGAAGGAGAGTACTGCCACGATCATGATCGGTGCCGTTCTGGTGTCAGGGAGGAGGAAGGCGAAGGCCAGAAGCAAGGCCAAAGCGGGTCCGAAGAGCTGCTCGGGGCCATATCGTGATCCATCCTCACGCTCCCTCTCGGAGGGAAGGTAGAACGCAACTACTGCTGGGATCGAGAACAGGAGGATGGATGCCCAGCGAGGGGTATCGAAGGATAGCATATCGGTTGTGTCCCCTAGATATGACAACCCTGACATGAGTGGCCAGAGAATGTCACCCTCTGGGTCATGGCTCCACTCGAAGAAGGATGCATACAAAATGGCGAAGACTGGAAGAGAGGCCAGTATGGGAGTCGAAACATGCTTAGCTGCCCTCTGAACCGCGATACCGAAAACGGGGATGGCGAGTAACCCACCGGAAGAATCCGTCATCCCAATCATCAGCAGAACCAACAGGGTTAGGGTTCCGAAGTTGCGTGCCTCCTGAGAGAGGTCCACCAGGGTCTTCAGACGGAAATTGACTAGAGCGGGTGCTGAGATGATCAAGAGATCCCTCGCTGATCTTGCCAAGACGTCAGCATCCTCGAATGCCATTATCAAAGCAGTGATCAGGGAGACTATAGAGAGGTAGGAGATTCCAACCAGCCTCTCCAGCGGCGTAGTGCGAAATGCGGCACCCCCTTCGAATGCAAGAAGTGCCACCGATAGGGCAGAGCATGCAAGAGTCAACCTGACTGACTCGGCGGGAGTGACTTCGATGTTGAGCATTAGGAAAACTAGTATCAGGAAGAGCATGACTGCCATCTCGGGCCTCAAGGACAGACTCTCATTTGCAATCCTCCATCTATGGCAAACTGTGAAGAGGGATACTGCGGCAATTAACGGGAGCCCCCTAGCAACGACGTCCTGCTCAATCGTCTCGAAAGATGAGAAGAAAATTGACAGAGCCAGTGGCGACACCATCAATGTCAGATACGCAAATTCCGTCCCCCAATTCAGGAGTCCATCATCCCTTTCGGTTCTGAGCCTCAGGAACGAGTTCATTTGATAAAGGACAGAAATTGAAATGATGACTACGAATAGTAGGTGTGCCTCCTCTATCAAATCTACATTGAAGGATGCTAGCAAGAGGAGGACTGAGGGGCCCTCGTAGAACCTCAGTCTCCCTCTTAATTGGGCCCAAATCCCTAGAGCCAATACAGCTGGGAACAGGACTAGGGAGAGTCCATCGACGATACCCAAGGAGAAACCTCCGATTTCGATGATATTGCCCTCTCTGCTCGCTCCGATGAATGAGGAAACGGTCCATGAAACCACCATGGCAACGTATGTGGCTCTGACGACCCAATCCCTAGCCTGTGGTCGAGTCTCCAGGTAGACGAAGGCGGAGATCCCCACGAACCATGCGACCATTGCCGCCTCGTCGGAGAGCAAGGCCAGTGCCAGGGCAAGTCCGACAGGCATCGCAGGTGTCCTCTGCATCGTGGTCGCGGCGAACCAGCCCACGAGCAGGGCCACCCAGAGCCAGAAGGTCAGTCCGAATGGGTGTTGGGAAATCGTCTGCCCTGCGATGACGAACTGCGTCTCGTCGGCGGCGATAATCTGACAGAATAAGACCGCTGCCACTACCGCTCCTGACCCGTTCTCAATCATTCGCTTCGAGAGACTGCGATCAGTGGCTGTGATGCCGACAAGAACCACTGCGGGCACCAGTAGGCTGGCGTGCTCGGTTTCTCCCCATGAGCTCAGAGACATGAATATCGGGAGTCCAACTGCGGCTCCCGAGGAGAGCAGGTAGAGGACGGCTCGATCTAGCCTGAGGGAATACAGGACCGCGGAACCAGTCAGTAGAACTACCGAGAGTGTGATGAACCACTCCAATTCTCCTCTGGAGTATTCTAGCCATATCTTCACCCCGCTGAAAACTACGGCTAACGGCGCTATCACTACCACCGTTCTAGGGAGGGTCCCCAGAGAGTGCCTGCGGATTGAGCGGGTGCTGACCTCCATCACCAATAGTATGGCTACTGTTTGTAGTGCTGCCAACCAGACTGGCATCCACACATCCCCTTCTTGGTACCCGTTCTCAATCCAGCCCATCTCCTCCGGTCCTGCATAGAATACTGCGAAGCGAGACAGCCACACGGCAGAGAGGGAGCCCATCAGAACTGCGATAGCCCCTCCGTACTCCTCAATCGGGTTCTCCACCCTTTCAGCTCCGTGTTGATACCTGAACCACTCGTGCATCCCAAACACAGACAACGCAGTGGCTCCAGTTATTATCCCGAGAGTCAGGAACGAGTAGTCGTCACTGACATTGACTACCGTGACGTAGTATATCGCATAGGCGAGCATTAGCCCGCCAGCTACCAAAGATGCGTATAGGCCGACAATCGACGCATCGTAATCCGAACGTAGAATTGTGTTTTCTGGACTCTGACTCATACCCTTTCTTATGTGGGTGGGGTTTTCTACTTAGTGCCGGAACGAGTAATTTCACTCATTCCTTGGACTAGGAAGGCTTGAAGTCGGGACGGTAGTGGCGGGGATGGGGACTGTAGCTCAGCTGGGAGAGCGCCGCACTGAAGATGCGGAGGCCGCTGGTTCAAGTCCGGCCAGTCCCACCATCAACTTGCATCCGAGACGATGTCGGACTGTAGTTTGTGCAGCTTGGATATGCCTGCCTCTGCCGCATCGATTAGTGAATCCAGTTCCTTCCTGGAGTATGTTGCCTCCTCTCCCGTTCCCTGGACCTCGACGAAGTCTCCTGCACTGGTCATCACCACGTTCATATCCACATCCGCATTACTGTCCAGGATGTAATCCAAATCGGTCCAGACCTGCCCATCGACCATTCCCACGCTGAGAGCTGCCACATCATTGGGCATCACTGACATCTCGTGGGAATCCATCTCTTGCTGGCTGAGGGTTTCCTTCTTCGCCCCCTTTCTAATCTCCTCCCGGGTCAATCTCTTTTCCTTCGGAAGGCACTCACCAGAGGAAATGAGCCTCCTCACAGCGAGCCTGAGTGCGATGTTTGCAGCCGTGATAGATGCGCATCTGGTCCCTCCGTCAGCATTCAGAATGTCACAGTCCACGGTTAGGGCAATGGGGCCAAGATGATCAAGGTCTACTGCCCCCCTTAGCGATCTTGCCACCAGCCTCTCAATCTCCATAGTTCTACCCTTGGCCCCGCTGCGTTCCCTGCGGAATCGGGTATCGGTTGATCCTGGCAATAGAGAGTATTCGGCATGAACCCAGCCTCGATCTGAATCCCGTGGGAACCATCTTGGGAGTGATGGTGCCTTAGTGACGCATACCAGGACCTGGGTATTTCCCTGGTGGTAAAGCAGAGATGCGAGTGCATTGGGGGTGAAGTCTAGCTTGACCTCGATTTCCCTGATCTCATCGTTTTCTCTTTCGGTATTGCCCACACCTGTCTTCACCTTCGCCATAACCATGCGAAACCAGTTCCTCGGATGAATCATTCGCGTCGTGCATGGGGGGGACGGAAGGAGTCCACGACCTCAGGGTTGGTCGTGATGTAGGGTCCACCGATCAAGTCCACACAGTAGGGAACAGCAGCAAAAATTGAGTCCAGAATCTCCCGGATAGATCTTGGAGCACCTGGGAGGTTGATGATCAATGAGGAGCCCCTGACTCCGGCCGCCTGCCTCGAAAGCATCGCAGTGGGGACATACTGCATCGAAACGGCACGCATCTGTTCTCCGAAACCGGGCAACATCCGATCGCAAACTGACGCGGTTGCCTCGGGAGTTACGTCTCTTGGAGAGGGGCCTGTGCCACCGGTGGTCACAACTACGGAGCAGCCCTGATTATCGATTAGGTCGGTGAGGGCACCCTCTATGGTCTCCTTGTCATCGGCTACAAGCCTTCTAACAGCTTTCCACTGTGATGTCACGGCATCGCGGAGGAATGATTCGATGGCCGGCCCACTGATATCATCGTACTCTCCCGAGCTAGCCCTATCAGATGTAGTCAACACTCCGAAAAGACATGTTTCAGAATCGTCCATTGCCAATCCGTAGAGGCACCCAGAGAAAACGCCGTCGGTACCACTGGAATCTCATGGGCACGTTCAAAGACCGTCGATTTGAAGGGGCATCTCCGGAGGTAATGAGGTGCCGAGTCTTCCCCAACACGCACTGACAATCGTTTCCCTAGCAACGTCTTGTCTGGTGCATTTCTGGCCAAATGAATCGTTGGTTGAAATAGTCTCGTCACCCAATCTCTGACAAGAGTGATAGACATGAGTGACCAGACGACGTATGCAAACCAGATCGCAGTAGTGAAGCAAGAGTGCCCGGATGCCGATGAAGGAGAGATAGGCAAGGAGTTCGCTAGGTATGAGAAGGATTTCCTAATTCCTCCAGAGGATGCTTTGAGGTCCGTAATCAGGAAGTTCCAGGCAGCCACTGGAGTAGAAATCGCGCCCAATACTTCCACGCCCGTGCGCGCGGAGAAAAAGGTCCAGAGATTCTCGGAGTTGGGAGCTGATGACAGGAATGTGGCAATCGAGGTTGCGGTGGTTTCGTACACACCTAGAACTCAGATGGTTAGAGGGGAAGAGAAACAGATAGCTTTCGGTTGGATCGAGGACAATCCATGGGAAGCGAGTTCAGAGAGAGTTAGGTGGGACTACAAGGACTGGGGTAACAAGGGCGAGACCATGATTCCGGGTTCTGTGGTCCGACTAGAAGGGGCCTCGGTTAACGAATGGAATGACAAGCGATCTATCAACGTCAACAGAACCACCAGAGTTACTGTCCTGAAGGAAGGAGGTGGTTCTGCCCCTCCGACCGGAAACGAGCCACTGAGTATCGCTAGAGCCTCTGAAGTGGAGGGATTCGTCAATGTAGTCGGGAGAGTTCTATCTGCCAAGCCTGATGTCATCGTAAGGAAAGACGGAAGTGGTGAGATCCCAATAGTTAGGGGGAAGATTTCTGATTCTTCGGGCAGTATCGGTTTCCTGTCTTGGAAGGATTTCGAGCATAAAGTAGGGTCATTGGTGAAGATTGTAGGGGCTTCTGTCAGGAAGTTCCGTGAAACTCCGGAAATTCAAATCAACGATGGTACTGTGATTGAAACGTATCACGATACAGCATTCCCAGATGTTAGTGAATTAGTTGAGTCGGAGAAGGTGAGTATTGCCGATCTAAGGAATGGGATGAGAGAAATCTCGATTACCTTACAGGTTGAGAGTTGGGCCCAGAGGACGTTCGAAAGTCAGGATGGCAGTTCCAAAACCGTGAGAAGTGGTGACGTAATGGATCCTACTGGAAGATGTAGGCTCACAGCTTGGTGTGAATTTGACCCAAAACCAGGAGATTCCATTAGGATTGAAGGTGGAAGGGTGCAATTTTGGCAGGGCTCTCCAGATTTGGTAATCGATAACCTCGACCAGGTCTCAAGTCTTTCGGATGCCCCGTGGGAGAAGATAGATCCAGAGAATCACTGGGTCGAGGTCGATTTGACAAGTGTTACACAAGGAGGTTCACGTAGAGGGATTTCAACGGCCGGAACGATCGTAGCGATAAACAGTGGTTCGGGGATAATAGAGAGGTGCCCGGATTGCAGAAGGATGCTAAGGGATGGTTCTTGCTCAGAACATGGGCCCCAGAGGGGGGAAGAAGATTTGCGTCTCCGCTTTGTATTAGATAATGGAGTTGCAAATGCAAACTTATTCCTCGGCAAGGAACCCGCAGAGGAATTCCTCGGAATGAGTATGGAAGAAGTCAAGAGTGAGATATCTAACATTGGTAGGGAGGTTTTCGTTTCCAATCTGAAGGGTCGAGTTCTAGCTCGAAAGATGTTAGTGCATGGGAGATGCTCGGTTGATGGCCAAGGGGCGATGTTGTTTGCCGATAGGGTTGAGATAGTGGATCCGAAGCCGGCAGAAGAGGCCAAAGAAGTGATGGAAAGATGGGAGGTGGTACTTTGATGTCTGAATCCGGGAGTCGAAGAGGGAGACAGAGTGCGATTCGCATTTTTGCTCAGGAATACTCGGAGTCGTCACTGATTGAGAGGGGGGTTGGTGAATACGACCCTAGTTTCGTTATCACCAAGTTAGGAGCCAAGGTGAATCGATGCCTAGTCTGCGGGGGACTAGAGAGGATGGAGAGAAGGGATGGTGACTCTGGGCCATTCTATCGAGGTCAGATCAGGGACCCTTCGGGTACCCATTACTTCGATGTGGCCCCTTTCCAGCCTGAACTTCATCCTGATGCAGAGGAGTTGCTAGCCAGATTCGAGACGGGAGACTCAATTCTTGTCTCCATAGTAGGTAGACAGAAGTCAAACGAGTCGGAGGATGGTGGAATTTTCACCTCAATACGAGCCGAAAGTTTCACTGAAATAGATCTCGAAGCCTACAAGTCATGGATGGTAGAGGCTGCTGATGCCACCCTAAGAAGACTCGATGCATATTCTGCATCCCAAGGGGTGGAGTTGACTAAGGAGAGTTTCAGGGACGCAGGAATTCCGGATGATCTATTGACTGGATTGATGAAGTCTCGAGAACATTACTCTGAGTTTGATACCGAGGCCTACAAGGTATGGATTCTCAAAGCATTTTCAAGGGCTCTTGGGAGAGCAGAGGAATCATTGGAAGTGACCATTGGTAATGTTTCGGAACCAGAAGAGGGACCGCCGAAACAGGCAACTGATAGCGCTGATCCAAGAGACGTAATCTTAGGAATCCTAGCCTCAAATGGGGGGGACCTAGTGGAATACGACGCTCTTGTTGGGGCTTGCATCTCTGCTGGTTCATCAAGAGAGGAGGCGGAGGATACTATAGAGAATCTCAAGGACGTCAGTATGGAAATCTCTGAACCGCGTTTCGGTTTCTTCTCAGTTTCCTCGTAATTTTTTTCCTAGTCATTTTTAGAATCTAGTGAAGATAATTTCGATCTGATCCTATTGATTGTGGTCTCCGAGTCTTCCACTAGTGGATTAGATCCATCACCCGATACCAGTGCTGCTCCCTTGACCTCAGCAATGTTAGTCGCTACCATGATTACTCTGTGTCTGACGAATTGCTCATTGATAGGCCACCCTCTCCTATCTGCCAAACGCAGAAGAAGGTCCTTCTCCGACTCACCCCAAGATCCCCCATGGCCTCGAAGAATGGTACCCACCATTCTCTCCAAGTCACCCACCCTTGCATGGATGGTCAGGAGATCCCCCTGCACTTGGCTAGGTTGGTTGTCCAATCCGATCAACAACGAGTCGCTGGCATCCTCAAGCAAGGCTTCCGCCGGAGCTGCATGGAAAAGCTCACTCACTCTCTCGGGAATTGTTGCCTCGACCACCTTGACTTCTGATTCGAGACTCTGGGGCAACGGAGATTGGAGGCCGTTCCTCCTCAGACTACGCTTGATTCTCCCCCAGCCATTCATCTGACTTGTCAGCACTCCAGCCACCCTCCCCATCAGTACGGTTCTATTGCCAGTCAGATCCAACTCTAGTTTCTTGGACATCTCATGTAAGTCATCCCTGTTCATCTCGGCCAGATTCTCGATGGTCATCCTCCTTGAGTCGTAATTCAAATGCAACCATAGTCGCTGCCTCCTCTCCTTGTGCGAGCCCGAGGACTTGATTCCGAAAATCTTCAGGACGTCCCCCATCTCCTTGTGAGACATCGCTTGGATTCCTTCCCATGACAGATCCAAATCAGAGAGGATCTGGCTGCTGATCAAACGTGCTCGGAGAACCTCTACTGAGCCGGACTTGGAGATTCCTGAACTCTCCGCCCTCTGTCTCAGATTCTGAAGACGCTCGGTGAATAACGAGTTCAGCAAATTCGAGTCAACCCTCATGATTACAATCACCCCTCGTGAGGGTTCCTTAGTTATCGATTGCCCTGAACTAGACATGAAAATGCGGGTTTGAGTTGTGCTCGATAGTGGCGACTGACTACTCGGGAATGAAAGGGGGTGCTTCATCGTCAGTGGGATGATCCCGGGGGACATCTCGAGTGGATTCGGTGACCAAGACCCTCCAGTCCATCAGAAGCGCGATTACGGCCCTCTGGTACTCGCTCATGGCTACCAGCCTCTCTAATGATAGCGTTCTCCTCCCATCTTGAGAAATGGTTTCGATTCGTATCTCGACCCTGACTTCGTCATGGTATATTTCTCCGTCTGGATCATGGCAGGATTGCTCCAAGACCAAATCGCGATGCGCTTCTGCCTGCCTGAGGATCGCACCGACCTGCCTATGTCTCACTTCCAGGCCTACCAAATCGTGAATTGAGGGGTCAAAGTCTCCCATTATCCTGCTCTGCACCCATAGTACGGTATTGCCTTCTGATTCAGTGAGAATTGCAGCTAGGCGATTCGGGAACCCCACTCGAGAAACTACGGCGATTAGGTCGGAATATGGGAGGGGTAAGAAGTGAGATGCGCCTCTCTCCTTCGGCTGGGGCATTAGAGTGTGCCTCCTCTCGGTCTGCCCTGACCCATCGTATTCGGCTCTGGAAATCACGAAGCCGTCGATTTCCCCCCCCTCCAGTAGTTCGGCCAACTTTCTTGGGAGGTCTCTGGAATCTGCAGGGAGTTTGAATCCATGGACAATGCCTCCCAATTTTTCAGAGGAGGTTGCCTGCAAGTCTGGCCGAGCTCTGAGCAGCTGTCTACGGACCAATCCCGAATCGGAGACGATTATTGCGGACTTGGGCTGGTACATCAGACGGTCTGGAGAAACTAGAACCAGGCTTGGCCTCCTAGGAGTCCTGGCTCCGATAACTTGGCACCCCTTAGCTGAAATCTCCCCCTCCCTTCCGAAAATTTCAGCCGCTGGAATTGCCAAGAGATCGAGTCCTCCCTCGGAAAGAGACTCAATACCGGACTCGAAATCCGAGACTGAAGTAACGGAGTGCGCGAGCCCCTCGATCTCCATAGTTTCGAAGTGAGCGGAGACCTGCGACGATACTTGGCAAGAAGGCGAATTCAGAGTCCCCACAACTATCCTGTTTTCCATCGCATCCACCTCAAGGGAGGGGGCACGCCTCGTACCCATTCTGAACGGCGTGCGCACCCGTTGATATATGCGACCCATAGGCTGGAGACAACATGGAAGCGGAGAATATCGAGTCAATGACGCTGGATTCGGTCAAGAACTTCGTCGAGGAGGCCATCGAAGATTTGGTTCTCGAGAAAATTAGCTCCCCTCTCGATCGGCCAGTGATGTCAATTGCTAGGGACGTCCTCCTCGGGGGTGGAAAGAGGTACCGCCCCATACTAGCTATCTTGGCTTACAAGGCTGCAGGAGGAGAGGATCACAGAGAGGTACTAGATCTCGCTTTGTCTTCAGAGCTAATACACACAGCAACCCTGGTTCACGATGACGTGTACGACCAGTCAAAAATGAGACGAGGGAAGCCGACTATCCACACCACTCACGGAATCTCGCATGCAATTATCTCCGGTGACTACTTATTCACACTAGGTTTCGAATTCGGAGCCAAATACGACAAAAGAGTGACTGGCAATGTAAGGGACAAATGCGCAGGAATAGCATCTGGAGAGATTAAGCAGTTCGAGCACATCCATGACCTCAATACCAGTCCAGAAGACTACTACGAGATTATCGATGGGAAGACAGCGGGGCCCTTCGCCTATGGGTGCGCGAGCGCAGCAATGATTGCAGGATCAAGTGAGGGAATATCCGATGCATTGGAGAGTTACGGCATGGAACTGGGCAGAGCCTTCCAACTTGTGGATGACATTCTTGACTTGGTGGGGGATGACCTCATCGGCAAACCTCGAGGGACGGATGTACACGAGGGGAAGATGACGCTGCCGATCATCTACGCACTCACAATGCTCCATGGAACCGATAGGGAACAACTCAAGGATGTCCTAACCAACTTCGGGGATGACAGGTTGCATGAGTTGGTCGAACTCCTTGAACGGGCGGGTTCATTCGAATATGCGAAAATACTGGTTTCCAACCATGTTGAAAGAGCGCTGACCCATATCGAAACACTACCCGAGTCAGATGAGAAGGTCTTACTGAGGGAGATCGCAATGATCTCGGAGTCAAGAACAAACTAACGGAGGCACTTCCCTTGGTCGAGGAGAAGTACTGGGATGCGATAATCATCGGAGGAGGGCCTGCAGGCAGTACCGTTGCAAGATATGCTGCAGAAGGGGGATTGAGTGTCTTAGTTGTTGATGCGAGGGATCCCATCGGTTCGCCACTACAATGCGGAGAATTGGTACCAACTAACGAGGAGATGAAGAGACTGTGTCCGAACGTTCCAGAAATGGACGATTTGTTCAGAACTCCCGAGAATGCAATCTCTAGCACCTCCAAGAAGATGAGGGTCGTCAAGCCAAATGGGACAGGGATGGAATTCGATTTTGAGGGGATGGTTCTAGACAGAGTCGCGCATGATGAGGCATTGGTCGAGCTTGCTGCCTCAAGGGGTGCAGAGTACCTCCTAGGGAACCGTGTCAAGCGTGTCGAGAAAGATTCAGTTTTGCTATCCAATGGCGTGAAATTGAGGGGTAGGGTGATAGTTGGGGCTGGTGGACACAATGACCCAATAAGAAAACGATACTGGAGTGAGAAGTCTTTGAATATCCCGGTCAAATTCTCCCTAAAGAATGGAAATCATTCCGATGCTCTAGAGTTGCACTTCGGCTCTGTGGCACCGGGCGGATATGCCTGGCTCTTCCCCAAAGAATCGGGCTCGAACATTGGATTAGGGATACAGAGGAGGTTGTCCAGGGGAAAGAGTTTGGAGGTTTACGCAAACCATTTCATTGATCGCTTCGAAGGAGTGGAGACATTCAGAGGGGCCGGATATCTACCGATGTCAGGCACTATCCGTTCATTTGTCAAAGGAAAATACATGCTGGTGGGGGACTCTGCAGGGATGGTCCTGCCATCAAACGGAGCGGGCATCACTATCGCCATGATAGGAGGCAGAATTGCAGGAGAAGTGATTTCTGAGCACATCAATGGCGGCGTGGATCTGGAGGAATATGAGAAGAGGTGGGAAGTCCAGATGGGAGGGGTGATGCGAAACTCAAAGAGAGCTTTTCGCATTGGGAACTTCATGTTCAGATTTCCCGATTGGGTTCTGAATATTGCATTCAATCGCCTGACAAAGGGGATGATTTGGAGGGCCGTGACCTGTCGAAGAGTCTTCTGGCTTTTCTAGGGCGCGCGAGCGGACCATATTGTTGCCATGCCTGGAAAAATCACTCGGGCTCTGACATCGACGAAACCGACCTCCTTCAACATCGAGACATAATCCCTAGTTGTTCCGAATTCGGAGTAGGTCTTAGTGAGCCACTTCCATGGGTGGTCTCTCTGGCCGCATACAACCCTGGCGTAGGAACCCACCCAGACCCTCATCCACAGAATCCCCAGGAAACCATGAACTCGGTTAATCTTCGCTGGGTCTACAATGATGATTTTTGCACCTGACCTGAGTACCCTCAGGGACTCAGAGAGTCCGGCTTTCTTGTCATACCAGTCTCTGAATGAGAACAATGAGCATAGTGCGTCGAAGGAATCGTCTTCGAAGGGTAGTTCTTCCGCGGTGCCCTCGACAAAAAGTGCCGGGTCGTCCCCTCTTTCCTTTCGTGACGTGTTTACTCTTTTTTCTGCTGCATCTAGCATCTCTGGGATTGGGTCGAGGCAAACTAGTTCTCTGCCAACGACGTCCTCGGCGAAGCTTCCGGGTCCGCATCCCACCTCCAGAACCTTGCCGTTAGGCAGCATTTCCCTCACCATTCGACGCCATCTGGATACCTGACCCAGAGTAGCGAAGCGATTGATTCGGTCATAGACGGGAATGGTGGCTAATAGATTTCGCTGGAGTTCTCCCCAATCCTCGGCACCCATGCCATGTGCGTCCATACCCCCGCCTCAGAGAAGGCCATATTTGGAAGGTTCCCGAGAGGGTGCATGAGCGGAGTCAAACTAGTGTAATGCGCGAGGTTATCATCATAAACTCCTCAACTGTCGCCAATGCACCGTAGGTGTATAGAAATGGGACGAGAAGAGGTTCTACGAGCAATAAGACAAGCCGAGAGTGAGGCAAAGGAAACAATAGCCAATGCAGAATCAAAGGCCGCAGAGATTGTTGCCAAGGCAAGACTGGCGGCAACAGAGATTATCCAAGCTGGAAGAACAGACTCGGAAACCAATGCTCAAACTATGATTTCGAAAGCGAGGAGTGCGGCCGAGAGCGAGGCGCAGAAAGTCTCCAAAGAAGGAGACACAACAATCGGTTCGATTCATGATGGCGGAGAGGGAAGTAGAGAAGTAGCAGTGAACGCGGTTCTTGATGCATTCAAGTCCTGAAATCCTAGAGGAATTAGATGTCACAAGTAAATACTCAGCAGATGGGCCGGATGGTTGCTGCTGGGAACAAGGAGAAATTAGGAAAAGCAGTGGAGATTCTAGCGCGTCTTGAGGCGATGCACATCATCGATTACGATGGTAGCGAAGATGGTTTCTCATTAGGGTCACCAGAAAAGGGATCGGAAGAGGTGGGGCGAGGTCTAGTCAAGGCAAGAGCCGCTGCTTCGGTAGTGGGGACATCGGGGCCGGCAAGTCCAGTTCCGGAAGGCCCGGTCAGAGATTCGCTGGGAAGTGATCTTCCCGCTAAGATAGATGAGGTCCTTTCAGATAGCTCAAGAATTGATGATTTGGAAAATGAAATCTCCTCTCTCCTAGAAGAGGAAAACAGCCTCTCACAAATAGCCCCCCTGGGCATAGACCTCGAACTGCTCGGCGGGTACGAGTCGATTACTTCCTTCGTGGGTACGGTGGAGAACGTGCTTGAGGCCAGAGAGGCAGTTGGTTCCGGGTTAATCATCGAAGGGAAAGCAGGCAAGTCTGGATTAGTAGCGGTCTTCGTGAGGAATGAGGATTCCGGGCAAGCTTCGATGAAACTAGAACAAGCTGGCTTCGAATCAATTCAGATTCCCGAGGGAGAAGGATCCGCCGCTGCTCGCCTATCAGAAGTCAGGAAGGCCAAGGGCACTCTAGAAGGGGAGAAATACGATTTGGAAAAGAGGATCGACCAATGGAGCAAATCGAATGGAGAGATGCTACTGTGCGGATTGGAAGTTCTGGAAAGGGACCACGATGTATTGACGGCCCCGGTTAGGATCGCAGTTTCTGAACATGCCTTCGTCATCGATGGCTGGGTGGCAATGGGAAGGTCAGAAGAAGTACAAAGTTCCCTAAAGGAGGTTTGTCTATTCACCGAGGTCACCCCATTCGAAATGGAAGCGGGTGGAGGCGGTCATGGCCATTCTGACCATCATCACAGTCAGAAGATGCCGCCGATAGCATTCCAGGAGAGAAGTTCCAGCAGACCAATGGAACTGCTCACCGATGCAGTGGGCAGACCTGCCTACGGAAGAATTGACCCCACCATCTTCATGTTCATCACATATCCGATATTCTTCGGAATCATGCTAGGGGATATGGCATACGGCCTTGTCACAATGGGATTGGGAGCACTTCTAATAGGGAGATCTGGTACTAACGAGATGCTCAAGCTGGGTGGAAAATTCCTGATGTACATTGGATTCGGCACCGTAGTCTTCGGGTACTTGTACGCAGAGTTTGCTGGATGGGAAATTTTCCCGCATCACGGTTCCAACCCGGCCGAGGTCCTCCAAATTCTCTATCCAAGTATTCCGGAGGGGATGTACCACGCATGGGATGCTTCACTTCCACTTGGGATAGAGTTGGCTTTCCCGTTCCACAGAGTGGTGATCATGGAAATCTAGAGCATCTGATCCTACTAACCATCTACTTGGGTGTAATTCACGTATTCCTAGGGCTAGTGATCGGATTCAGGGACATAATGCTGTTCGGAAACGGTCATGGCGGTTTCGGGTTAGTCTGTGCCTTCTTTGAAAAGGGGACTTGGATGATTCTACTCGTTGGTGGCTTCATGTTTGCATATGGCTTCATCGGACCGGCCGAGTGGATGATGCAACCGGGAGCAGCAATCGCGATTTTGGCCACCATAATGCTAATGTGGACCCTGTACAAGTATCACGGAGTACCGTTCCCGATCAACATTGGTCTCGCGCCCATAGAAGCTGTTGGAATGATGCCCACGGTGATATCTTATGTCAGATTGTTTGCGGTCGGAGTTGTGGGGGTCAAGATTGCGGAGACGGGCAATAACATGCTATTCGACAAGGTCAGCTTTGACGAGCCGTTGATAGCCATTGGCCTCTTAATAGGCTGGTTGGCAGTACAATTCTTCGCTTGGGGACTGGGAGTCTTCAGTCCAAACATTCACGCTGCAAGACTGCACTTTGTAGAGTGGATGAGACAGTACTACGACTCAAGCGGGGAGGCTTTCAACCCATTCGGCCTCAGAACACAATATGTGGAGGTTGACTAGATCAGATTCCAAGCCTAGGCTTGACAAAATAAGGAGGAAAAAAGAATGAACAACAGAAAAACAATGACTGGAAGGAGTACCCTGATTGCCCTATTCTCGTTTGCAATGTTTGCATCCGTGGTTTCGGCAGCAGAGGGAGATGCGGATACGACGTCGTATCACTGGGATGCAGCAAAGCTTGGGGCTGGAATAGCACTAGGACTAGCAGGAGTCGGTACCGGGCTAAGCCAAGGGCCGATTGGAGCAGCAGCAGTAGGAATGATTGCTGAGGATTCGAGCAAGTTCGTTACTGGGCTGATCTTCACCGCCCTACCAGAGACCATCGTACTGTTTGGATTCCTTGCACTATTCCTGCTCTGAGCAGTGTGCAGTATCCAATACGGATTAGGAGGTTAGAATATGACACTTGATGAATTAGCGACCGAAATTTCCAGCCAGGCAGAAGGGGAGGCTAAAGCCATTGTCGAGATGGCTCAAGCGGAGGCGAAAAGAATCGAGGATGAGGCTCGGAGTGAGGTCTCTGAGGTCTCCTCTATTTCTTCGGTCAAGGCGGAAAGAGAGAGCGCGCAGTTGTCTGTCGAGGTAGTTGCCTCTGCTAGACAAGCGAATCAGAAGAGGGCGCTAATCGCTCAGAGAGAGGAATTGGATGCCACATGGGAGACTGTGAAAGAAGAGGTTGGCTCGCCTAAAATGAAGGGAAGGAAGCAGATTCTCGACTCTTTGGTCAAAGAGGCTAGCAAATCGAAGTCTGGAATGGTTATGAGGCCTGTTTCTTCGGACAGGGCAACTCTGTCGAAGAGTGGTTTCACCATGGGTGACGATATCGATGGCCTAGGTGGTTTCGTCCTAGAAACAAAGGACGGTTCTACGGTGTTGGATTTCAGGTTCGACTTCCGATTGGAAGCAGCGTGGAAATCTAGCCTTGGGGAAGTAAACAGGATCCTATTCGGAGAACAGTGAGGGAGAGGGATGTCAAGGGCGCTGAACGGTCGTTCAAATCTATACAACGCTTCTGCGCGGGCTAAGGCACGCAAGGCTTCGCTGATTGATACGACAAAGATGCGGCAACTTGTGCAACAAGGCCCAGACTCCATTGGAGCCAGCATTGGTGAGATGGGTTACAGGGCGGAGATGGACATCTACGGTTCAAGGATGAGTGGGGCGGATGCGATAGAAGCGGCGCTCTTCCACAATCTTGACAACGATCTGGCAGGAGTCTTGAAATTTTGCCAGGGGCACCTGAAATCCCTAGTTGCGATTTACGTAGAGAGGTTTGACTACGAGAAGGCTAAGACTGTTCTCAGAGCGATAAATGGCGGAGCATCGGATGAAATTATTGAGACCCAGATACTCCCTCCTGAGAATCCAAGGAACGCCCCCTGGTTGAATATTGTTAGAAATACCGAAGGGCTTCAGGAGGCGGTCGAGGCGATGTCAGGAACATCATGGGGAAGGACGTTGTCCAAACTCGATGCTGATTCCACTCTGGAGGATATGGAAAATGCATTGGACTTGCAATACTTCTCCGATGCTCTGAAGGCTGTGAAGGGAAGGGATGGTGGCCCTAGACTCAGGAAATATCTCAGAATGGAGATAGACCACAGGAATGTAATAAACGAATTCCGAGCCATTAGGATGGGGATGACGACCGAAAAGCGTCAATCTTTGGTTATCCCCGGAGGTAAGATTGACTCCGGGACAATGAGGCAGGCCTGCCAGGCAGAGAGCGACGAAGAGCTAATCGAGACCTTTCGAAGAAGTAGCTCGTTCGATGACTCTGGATTTGATGAGGCAATGGCAGAATCGGAAAGAATGGGTAGTTTAGACCCGTATGCAGAACTTCTCTCCCATCAGAAGCACAGGATTCTGAAGAGGTTCGCCCACCTTAGTCCGATCTCCCCTTTCCCGATTATTCACTATATTGAGAGGAAGACTCTGGAAGTAAGGAACCTGCGTTTGCTCGTGCGTGGCAAAGCAGTTGGCCTATCGAACGAAGTACTGGAAGCGCACATGGACTACTGAGGTGATGATATGGAAATTGCAGTAGTAGGCCCCTTGGAATTCACACTAGGATTCCAACTCGCAGGCGTAGAAAACCTGTACAACCCGTCTGATGACGAAGAGATGGCGGAGATTCTCCGGAGTCTCCTCAATCAGGCAGAAATAGGAGTTGTTGTAGTGGACAACTTCGATTTAATGAGGCTCCCGGAGAGGTTGCGTTTGCAACTATCTGAGAGTATTACGCCCACTGTATTGGGCATAGGGACCGAGGAGGACAATACCCTCCGAGAGTCAATCAAGTCGGCACTTGGTGTCGACCTTTGGAAATAAGATTCGAACAAAAAAGGAAGTGAAAAAAATGAGTGAAAAAAATGGAGTAATATACCGGATTTCCGGACCAGTTGTGACAGCGATAGGGATAGCACCTCGAATGTACGAGGTGGTAAGAGTCGGGAATGAAGGTTTGATGGGAGAAGTGATCGAACTGCATGGCGACCAATCAGTGATTCAGGTGTACGAAGAGACATCTGGAATCAGGCCTGGGGAGCCAGTATTGAGGACGGGGCAGACCCTTTCAGTACAACTGGGCCCTGGACTTCTGACACAGATTTACGATGGAATACAGAGACCTCTGCCGAAGCTGGAGGAGACAATGGGTGTCTTCATCACCAGAGGTGTTGACGCGGACGGACTAGACCTTGAGAAGAAGTGGGATTTCAACCCGAAAGTTAAGGCTGGAGACGAAGTTTCCGCAGGACAGGTCATTGGGATTGTCCAGGAAACCGAGACTATCGAACACAGAGTGATGATCCCCCCTGGAAAGAGCGGTGTTGTCAAGAGTGTTGAGTCAGGTTCATTCAATATCACTGAGACAGTGTGCAAGCTAGAGGACGGAACAGAGATAGCGATGATGCAGGAATGGCCAGTAAGACATCCAAGACCATTCATCCAGAAGTACGCTCCTGACGTCCCTCTGATGACTGGGCAGAGGATTCTCGACTTCCTATTCCCACTAGCTAAGGGCGGAACGGCTGGAATTCCTGGTCCTTTTGGTTCAGGAAAAACGGTGACACAGCAACAGCTTGCCAAGTGGTCAGATGCACAAATAGTGGTCTACATAGGATGTGGGGAAAGGGGTAACGAGATGACGGAAGTCCTCGATGAGTTCCCGCATCTAATTGATCCGAATACAAACAAGCCTCTGATGAATAGGACTGTGATGATCGCAAACACATCAAACATGCCAGTGGCTGCTAGAGAGGCGTCGGTGTATACAGGAGTAACGATTGCTGAGTACTTCCGTGACATGGGTTACAACGTAGCCCTAATGGCTGACTCCACTAGCAGATGGGCAGAGGCCATGAGGGAGATTTCTTCCAGGCTAGAGGAGATGCCCGGCGAGGAGGGGTATCCCGCATACCTTTCCAGCAGACTTGCAGAGTTCTACGAGAGAGCAGGCAGGGTTCAGACCCTTGCAGGTGATGACGGCTCTGTTTCAGTAATAGGGGCTGTTTCGCCACCCGGCGGGGATATCTCAGAGCCAGTGAGCCAGGGGACATTGAGGATTGTGAAGGTTTTCTGGGGATTGGATGCTGGTCTAGCAAGACAACGTCACTTCCCAGCTATCAACTGGTTGAGCTCTTACAGCCTATACCCGCAGGCCTTAGACCAGTGGTACAGGGACAACATAGCATCCGACTTCCCAGAAGTAAGGACAGAAATTAGCACTCTGCTACAAGTTGAAGCAGAGTTGCAGGAGATTGTTCAGCTAGTCGGATCGGATGCATTGCCAATTGATCAACAGTTGACTCTTGAAGTTGCCAGAATGATTCGGGAGTACTTCCTACAGCAGAATGCCTTCCATGATGTGGATACTTACAGCGATCTGAAGCTCCAATACGACATGGCGAGAGCTATTCTGAGCTTCCAAGAGGAAGCAAAGAAGGCTATCGCTGGTGGAGCTCAGCTCGAAGATGTAGTTAACGTTCCAGCGAGGACAGACCTGATGAGGGGTCGCTTCGAGAAGGGATACAGCGACAAAATAGGAGAATTGGTGTCAGAGATGAGTAAGCAGATTTCTGCTAGCATGGAGGCAAACTGAGGTGATACAATGAGTGGAAAGGAATACAGAACGATTACAGACGTAAAGGGGCCACTAGTGTTCCTAAATAAGACTGAACCGGTCTCTTTTGGAGAAATAGTGCAGCTAAGGCTCAGCGATGGATCGATGAAGAACGGACAAGTTCTGGACACATCTGATGATCAGGTCATTGTACAAGTCTTCGAGGGGACGGCATCAGTTGACAGACAGACAGGAGTTAAGTTCCTGGGAGACGTGTTCAAGCTGCCTGTAAGCAAGGGGCTAATCGGGAGAATCCTTGATGGAGCGGGTAGACCGAGGGATGGTGGGCCAGAGATCGTTGCTGATGAAATGGCCGACATAATTGGGGCAGCAATCAACCCATACTCGCGACAGAGTCCTGAGTCTTTCATACAGACTGGGATTTCAGCAATTGATGCCTGCACATCATTAGTCAGAGGTCAAAAACTACCAATCTTCAGTGCCAGCGGATTGCCGCACAACGACATCGCATTGCAGATTGCGAGGCAGGCCAAGTTAGTGGACAGCGATGATGACTTTGTGGTAGTTTTCTGTGCAATGGGAATCACAGCGGAAGAGTACAACTTCTTCGTTCACGACCTAGAGAGGACGGGGGCACTGGAGAACGCGGCCCTCTTCGTCAATCTGGCAGATGACCCAGCGGTGGAGAGGCTGATTACCCCTAGGCTGGCACTAACAGCTGCCGAGTACCTAGCCTTCGAGCACGACTACCACGTTCTCGTAATCTACACGGACATGACGAACTACTGCGAGTCTCTGCGTCAAATTGGAGCGGCTAGAGAAGAAGTTCCTGGTAGACGCGGATACCCTGGATACATGTACACTGATCTTGCAATGCTATACGAGAGAGCGGGGCTAGTCAAAGGCAAGAAGGGGTCCATCACACAGTTCCCCATCCTAACCATGCCCGGGGACGACATCACGCATCCAATCCCAGACCTATCAGGATACATCACTGAAGGACAGATTGTCATCTCGAGAGAGTTGCATCAGAAGGGAATTTATCCACCGATAAACGTCCTTCCCTCGCTAAGTCGTCTGATGAACGCCGGAATTGGGCCAGGGAAGACCCGTGAGGACCACAAGTCGGTTTCTGACCAGCTTTACGCTGCCTATGCACAAGGAAGAGAGCTCAGGGGTCTGGTAGCAATTGTCGGCGAGGACGCATTGAATGAGAGAGATCTCCAGTTACTCAAGTTCGCCGATATATTCGAGGATCAATTCCTGAGGCAGGGCAGAGACGAGGACAGGACCATACAAGAAGGAACTCTTGACCTTGCTTGGAACCTATTGTCGAACATCGATACCAAGTTCCTAGTGAGACTAGACCAGAAATGGATTGACAAGTATCACCCTACGGACAAGAAGGAAGAGTGAGATAACAAGGAGAATGCCACATGGCCCTAGACATCAAACCGACCAGATCTGAGTTGATCAACCTCAAGAGGAGAATCAAGCAGACCTCAAGCGGATACAATCTACTGAAGATGAAGAGGGATGGGCTATTCCACGAGTTCCGGATCCTACTTTCTGAGATGATTTCTGCTAGGGAGGAATTGGTTGTTACCTTCAGGGATGCAGTTCAGGCAATCAACCTGGCATCCTCGATAGAGGGTGGTTTATCCGTCAAGAGCGCGGCAATAGCCTCATCCAAGCATCCTGAGGTAGAGGTTTCACGGCGCAACATAATGGGAGTGGTGGTACCGAAGGTCGAGGGGCAGAACCTGAAGCTCTCAGCAGAGGATAGGGGCCTTGGGATGGTGGGGGGTTCGCCCTATATCGACGAGGCAGCGGACTCATACTCCCTCCTGGTGGAGAAGGTCGTCAAGGCGGCCGAGATGGAAGCGACCCTGAAGAGGCTGTTGGAGGAGATAGAGGCCACAAAGAGGAGGGTCAATGCGCTTGAATTCAAGGTCATTCCAGAAATGAAAGAGGCTCAGACCTTCATCCAGCTAAGACTTGAGGAGATGGAAAGGGAGGAGACCTTCCGTCTGAAGCGCTTCAAGAACAAGTGATTTGGACAAGAGCAGGGGTCAAAACTGACATCCCTCGAGGAGGGTCAGGAAGTGAGCAGCATGCCCGAAGAAATTTTGCTCGATACTGAGACTTGGGGCTCGCGTGAGCTTCTGGAGGTGATCGCCTCAAGATTCTTCGATCTTGGAAGTGAAGGTGCTTATCCTAATTCCTGGGAAGTTCAGGGAATAGACGAACGAGAAGTGGGGGGACAACTGCTCCAACTCAATATGCACTTGGGACCAATGGGATTAATCGGTTCGCTAGAGGACAGCAACCCCCCAGTAATGACGATTTCAAGAGTGCCTTCGGGAAGCTCGGTTATGGAAAACTATCAGCAAGTCGTGCTATGGGCTGTGATGGCAGCATTCATGACTCTAGTGGGATCGCATTGGGTTTCTGAATACGAGTATGGAGGAGAATCCGGGATAAGCGAAATTTCCCAGTCATTCCTCTTCTTCACAATTCCAATGATGCTTTCATTCATCCTAGCTAGCTATTGCAGGATATTAGTAGCAAGAAAGAATGGAATTGAGATTGGACACATTACCCCGATTGTCTTCCCGATCCCTACTTGGTGGCCGTTCGGAATTGTTGGGGCTCTGGGGCAGAGGAAACCGGAGCTTGTCCCAATGCCGAATAGAAGGGCCCTGGGCTCGATCGAAGTTACAGCCCCAATCGTTCTTTTCTTAGCTGGTAGCATTCTGACCGTTTTGGGACTCATGATGACGTCAAGTATCCCTCCAGAACTCACTGCAGCCCCTACAGTCTTCGACACGAACCTACTCACGGGTTATCTGATCGAGAATTGGATGGGAAGTGAATTGGCAATTAGGCTACAATGGTTGCATCCGATTGGAATTGCTGGGGTTGGTCTTTCCATCGTTGGATGGGGGTTGATGCTCCCAATCCCGGGACTACCTGGAGATAGGTTGCTGTACGCAATTATCGGGCCATCCGAGATGAGGAGCGGGCGTACACAGACCTCGATTTTCCTTTTGGTTCTCTTTGTCATGGTAATGGTATTCGCAACCGCTAAGTGGACCCCTTGGATTTTCCTAGCATTTGTAGCTGCATGGCAGAGATTCAACCCCGACAGTCTGCCTCAACCAATAATCCTGGACGAACACATCGGACTGGAAGAGAGATTCAGAAGTCGTTTCGTAGCAATTGCAGCAATCGTTCTGCTGGCAGGATTGCCCGGAACCGTCCCTTCGTACGAAATGGAAGACTACATTGCTGGGATCCATACCGATGAGTGGCCAGATGAGTTGTATTTCGAAGCAGGGGTCGGAGAGGAGGTTCTCCTAATTCTGGAACCTGAAGGTGTGATGCCAGTATCAGGCTGGCTACAGTTCAGAGTCGAGGGATCGGAACCAGATGGTTGGGGACTGAACTACTCGTGTTCGGAGTTTTCTGAAGTATGCAGATTCGATGGATTGACGCAGAATGAGATCATTGAACTCCCAATAGTAATCACACCTCCCGAAGAAGATTTTACCCCTCACTTACTCAAGATAAATATTGAGATATCTGGCTTCGAGACGGAGCATCTGATAAAACTCTCAAGCCACGGTGATGAGGGTTTTGTTGATTCTTTTTGGGACCTAAGAGAAGACTCCGAAAATCCCATTATTTGTTCTGAGATGCATACTGAAGAAGGTGGTGTGATTTCCATTGTAGGTTCTTACTGGGAACTATTGAATGGTAGTAATCTGAGTTCTGGTGTGCAGGAAGTGTGCCTCAGGGGTCATGAGGGGGCAATTCAGAACTCTGATTTATTCGACAGCCAAGGTAGGGCCTTTGGCCCGGGGGTTTACTTGGTCAGGGAAAATTCGACAAGTGGCCCTTGGGCAATTCCGATTGATAGTACAGAGCCATTAATCCATGTTGAGGATGGACTATGGGTAGTTCCGAGTGAATTTGTAACAGTAGGAGACGTTCTCTACCACTCAGACTCGGGCTCTCCATTCTGCCCTTCTAGCGATGTTGCAGCGCAAATTAATACGAGTTCGAACTGGTCCGTAGAGATGGGTAACTTCACTGCTATGAGGATCACGGGAAATCTTAGTGGTGAAGGGGCGATTGGTATTGGGACGGAGGGGTGGCTTGCATTATGTCACAATGACGGAACCATGAAGGCATTCAGCATTAGAGAGTCGGTGGATGTCTATGTCCATCCCAATGGATTGTATCGTGGACTTGATGTAGAGGAAATAATGGTCTTCAACAGGGCATCTGGAAGAATGGATCTTGCTGTAGAGTGGCATGGCGACTCTCCACAAAGCGGAATTTGGGAAGTCGGCATCAACGACTGGGTTGAATCGGGCGAAAGCACTTTGATTACAGTGAATGAGGTAGGTCTTTCAAGTCTCGAGAGAGCGGTGTGGGTCACGGCTGATGAGACGGGAATTACGGTTCATCTTTCAGCGAGATGTCCCTCGGAGGGGTGCTGAGTGAAAGTCGCTATCCTGGGAACTGGTGCTCTGGGTGGCGTCATTGCTGGTTGCTTAGCGGATACTCGTGCCGAGTTGGTATGCGTATCCCGAGGAAGATCGGCTGAACTTATCGAATCCGGACTAACCATTTTCACACCAGAAGGACCTATGGAGATGATACCCGGGGAGCGATATTTCCTAATTGATAGTGAGAAGGGGCCACTGGAGGAGATTATGTGCGGTTCTTGTGATGTGGCTATTGTCGCCGGAAAGGCAAATTCAACATCTTCACTTTCTTCCATAGCAGAAGATATTTTGGCAGAAAATGGAGTTGCAGTAAGCATACAAAACGGTCTCGGAAATGCTGAAATTATTGCTAGCAGAGTTGGCTGGGAACGTGTGATTGGAGGGTCCACCACTCACTCTTCTTGGAGGGACGGGGAAGGTGGCGTGCATTGGACAGGAAGAGGTTCGATTTTCCTAGGCAATATGGACGGGTCCGAGCCGGATTCGACTACGTCAGAGTTTGTTTCTCTTCTGGGAGAGGCTGGTTTGAATCCCAAATGGTCATCTGACATCGAGAAAGAAATCTGGAAGAAGCTGATGATCAACGTCGCGATTAACCCAATATGTGCGATTGCAGGCGTTAGGAACGGGGCTCTGACCCAAATCCCTGAGCTTTGGGTTCAATCTCTCGAGGCGATGAGGGAAGCAGAGTCTATTGCACGAGCATCTGGGGTTGACTTGGGGTCTATGGACAACGAAGAATACCTGAGGAAAGTCGTTACTTCTACTTCTGAGAATAGGGTCTCGATGCTGCAAGATCTGATGGCAGGAAGGAAAACAGAGATTGATTTTCTTTGTGGTGCAGTGGTTTCCAAGGGCGAGGAACTTGGAATCCCGACTCCTAGGAACGAGGTTCTTCTTGCACTGATGAGGGGCATTGAGATGTCTCAGCACCATGACTAGAGGCATCAGCGTTGGCATGATGGGCAATAGAATGTCGACCTGTTAGACTGAACAATTCTCTTGACGGTTCCGAGGCAATCTTCCTTTATGCACCCCAGACCCTCCCTACCATAGACTTGGAAGTTATGGACGAAATACCCCATCGCTTCTTCACCGCCTACACCTCTGAAGTCCTGCAGAGTCGAACCCCCCGCATCGATAGCCTCGGTAATCACATCATGGGTAGCCGCCGTAATCCTTTCCACCCTGAGTGAGACTCCGGATTGACCGGCTACACTGCTCGCCTTTCGCCTAGGAGATACCCCTGCTCTGTGCAGAATCTCACAAACGTAGATATTCCCGAGCCCAGCAACAACTCGCTGGTCCAGAAGGGCCGACTTGATTGGGGTACTCTTACCCCTGAGTCCATCGCCTAGTTCCTCTGGAACAAGATGATTTGGAGTTGGTTCGGGACCGAGGTTGGAGAGCATTTTGTGACTGTCTTGTTCCGACGTAGGGAAGCAGTCCATGAAGCCAAATCTTCGATGATCGGAGTAGACTGCCTTGCTTCCACTATCTAGGTGGACAACCACCCAATCATGAGGGCCGTCACCGCTACCGACCGGATCACCATTAGAGAATCTCCCGGGTCTGCTCTCTATTCCTTCTCCGAATAGTGTCCATCTCCCAGACATGCCCAAGTGGCAGAGCCACGTTATGTCACCTTCTAGACGAATTAGCAGATACTTTGCTCGACGATCCACTGACTGGATCAAGCGACCCCGAAGTGATGAAGCGAAATCTCCCGGGAAGGGAAACCTCAGGTCACTACGTCTGAGGTCGACTTCTGAAATCTTTCGTCCG
>Ga0206683_10000464_pt1 | contig 29783 bp, 25 predicted proteins | sample M280m12015metaG_FD_155483 | JGI IMG/M metagenome (GOLD analysis project Ga0206683, IMG submission 155483) | Ammonia-oxidizing marine archaeal communities from Monterey Bay, California, United States - M2 80m 12015 | ecosystem: Environmental > Aquatic > Marine > Intertidal zone | place: USA...
TACACGAAATGAAGACACACAAAGAAGAGTAAGTCTTTATAGAGGCGTCATTTCATATCAATATCAATTTTTAGTCGATAATATGTCTGATGTCATAAGTGATGTTAGAGATGAGCTTGTTGGTTCTTCCATACTAAAGTCAGGCGATCTTATTTTGATAACTTCTGGGTCACCATTGAGAGTGAGTGGAGGAACAAACTCACTTCGTATGATTTATATTTAAAAAAACTCCAAAAGGTCTTTCAGATAGAAAATATAAGTAATACAATCCAAAACTCATACAGAGCAAAATTGTGAATCAGAAAGTCGGAATCAGTGCTATTACAACCTATGTCCCATCGTATCGTGTTGGACTAGAGGATTGGTGTCATTGGACCAATAACTCATGGGATAAGATCAACAGCATAATCGGATCTGGCTTCAGAATGCTCGGACCCGATGAAAGCATCTACACAATGGCTGCAAATGCTGTCCTTGACCTGATTGTTGAGAATGATATTAAGCCAAGTCATATCGGTTTTTTGGCATTGGGGACAGAATCCAGTACTGATAACTCTGCTGGGACAATCATTATTAAGGGAATGGTTAATGAAGAGCTTAAGAGCAGAGGTATAGATCCGATATCTAATCAATGCGAAGTTCCTGAATTTAAACAAGCTTGTTTGTCAGGAATATATGCACTGAAGAATGCTGTTCGTTACATTAATTCCGATGCGCCGGAAAAGAAAGCAATCGTGGTTTGTTCTGATATTGCTCTCTATAAGATGGGATCATCTGGAGAGCCGACACAGGGAGCAGGAGCGGTTGCAACACTAATTGAGTCGAATCCTAAAATCGCTGAGGTTAAGACTGCATTTTCTGGAAGTTCATCAGAATATCGTCAAATAGATTTTAGGAAGCCAATTCAGTACCGAGCTGAGAACCTTAATGGACAATCTGCATCAGACTTGGATTTGCCGGTTTTTAATGGTAAATATTCAGCAAGTTGTTACATCGATGGCACAATTTCAGCATTAGCAAATATGAGTGAAAACAGAGGAATGAGTCTTGCCAAATTACTGAGAGAAGCAAAGGCCGTCTTCATGCATAGACCTTTTCATAAGATGCCTCTAAATGCATTTTCTATTTCATACCTTTATGCATTAGCCAATGGTGATGAAAATGACAATCAAGAACTTGATAGTTTGATAGCTCAATCAGGTATTCAGCCCGAAGAAATAAAGAAAGAGCTTAACGAAAGACCTGATCTATTGGAATTCTTACAAACAGATATCAATAAAGATTTATTTCCCAAAACCAGTAGGGCACTGAAAGCGTTGAATAAAATAAAACCTTTCAAGGATAAGGTATTGTCTAAGTTAAAACTGGGTAATGAGTTAACAAAAGAATTGGGCAATATTTATTCAGGCTCTATTTTTGCCTGGTTGGCAGCCGGTATTGAGGATTCAATGAAGAACGGTAAAGCACTCAATGGCCAAGAAGCATTATTAATCGGTTATGGCAGCGGTGATGCTGCTGAAGTGATTCCTATTTCGTTCACGCAAAACTGTTGTGAAAATGAGAGCAATGTAAAATATTCTGAGGCATTCAGTGAGTCCGTTGATTTAGATCACAATCAGTATATTAAGCTCAGAACCAATAAAGTTCTTGATGATGTCGGACGAAGAAAGTCAAAAGGTTTTATCATCAATAAGATTGGCACAAAAGAAACTACCGATTTTCAAGATGCCGGAATCGAGTTTTACGAATATCTCAATTAATTTCTACTTTTCTAGATGCTTTTCATACCAGTCTAGGTATCGGTCTAGGCGATCCTTGATATAGCTGGGTTTACTCAGCCCATGATTCTCTTCAGGGTAGATGATTAGCTGTGTTGGGATTTCAAGATGTTTTAATGCCTGATACATCTGCTCAGAACCAATCAATGGGACGTTGTAATCTTTTTCTCCCACTAAAAATAGAGTCGGCGTCACTATTTCATCTGCATTAAAGAATGGATAAGAAACATCTAACCAGCCTTCTAAATTTTCCCATGGTGTACCAAGTTCAATAATATATTCCCTGATATAGTGATCATCTCCAAAGCCACTCAAGATGTTTGATATACCGGCGCCAGAAGTTGCTGCATGAAATCTTTTATCTTTTGCAATGACGTAGTTTGTGAGCATGCTTCCATAGCTCCAGCCTCCAATACCCAATCTATTTTCATCGATGTAACCAAGATCCAGTGCAAAATCCAAAGCCGCACTGATGTCTTTTGAATCCTCTATACCCCATTGTGCAAAAATTGATTTTTGGAAGTCAAAACCTCTGCCTGAGCTGCCTCTAGGATTGGTTACAATCACAATATAATTGTTAGAGGCAAAAAGTTGCCAATCAAAATCAAAGTAACTCCCGTACTGAGAAACCGGACCTCCATGTATCCTAACCATTAAAGGATATTTTTTATTTGGATCAAAATCATGAGGTTTAATCATCATCCCATTGATGGCCAGACCATCAAAGCTTTCAAATGAAATGAGTTCCGTTGAACCAACGAGTTTACTTTTTATGAATCTTTCATTTACTGAAGTGATGGCATTAATTTGCCCCTCTTTTGAAAGATAAATTTCACTTGGAATGTTTGAAGTAGAAGATTGAAAGATAACCTGATCATCAATCACATGGTAGCTTTTTGAGTAACCACTAAGATACATGTTTTCGGGCGTTACTACTTTGTAAGAACCGTCTAACAATGAGTATTTTATTAGCTGACTCTTTCTATCATCTTCAAGAATGAAATAAATATTTTGCCCATTTTTTGACCACTGAGGCAGGCTTGTATTTCGATCAAATTCTTTTGTAATGAAATCTGTTTTACCATTTTCTATATCAATTATTGCCACTTCTTGAAGTGCATACCAGAGCATTGCATGATCACCACCATGTATAAATGCAATTTTCTTCCCATCAGGACTCCACTGAGGTCTAGATGCATTTGCAGGAGAAAAATCTTCACTATCAATTGATGTAAGCCTTTGAGGATCTTTTTCTGTTTTTAGATCTTTAATAAAAATACCCCAATTATTGTGTCGATCAAAATCTCCATCCTTTGCCATGAATGCAACACTTGTTCCATTTGGTGAAATAGATGGGTAATAATGATCTCTTTGCCCAGAAGTGATTTGTTCTATTTGCCTAGATTTAGTCTTTAAAATAAATAAATGATCTCTATTTGGCCCAAGAAATCCTTCATAGTCTCTTTTAAACTGGTAACGATCGATAACGATTGGCGGTGGTGTTTTGTTAGCTGCCTTTTTATTGCTATTTTTTACTCCAATAAAAGCAATTGTTTTGCCGTCATCTGAGACATCATAATCGCTTATGTCTCCGTCAAAATTTGTTAGTTTTCTCTTAACTCTATTAGATAAAGTTAAGGACCAAATTTGATTACTCTCTTTGCCCGATGCTTTCATTCCAGATGACAAAAAGAAGATTGATTTTGAATTGCTTGAAAACTTCACTGCTGAGAAACTCATGCCCTTTGGGCCGTGGGATTCAAGTAATTTAACTTTCTTTCCTTTTTGAGCATCAAGAAAGTAGAGCGTACTCTTGAAACCATCGTATTTCTTTTCTGCTTGACTCGTAATGAACGCAATACCATTGCCATCTTGAGAGACATCTGAGAGGGTAATATCTTTCAGAGAGTATATGTCTTCAGTTGTAAAAACATCTCCTGCATGTATCGGTGAAAATGCAAACATTAATACCAATAAATGCATGAACTTCATATGATTCATATCCATTGCTCCATATTTAAATATTTAAGATTCATTTTGCTCAGACCTGAGTGTTTTTAACATACAAAAGATAAAGATTGGAAATAATATTAACAAGGGCGGAGACATGAGTAATATGACATCCATTGCTATTCGATTACTGTTTATCAAAAACAAGCATGCTGGAAGTATTGAGAGGACGAAAGCCCATATCAATCGGTTATTTCGGCTCGGCTCGGTTTCTTTATTTGTCACTTCTTGAACATGTGATGCAAGGATATACGACACTGAGTCATAAGATGTGGCGATAAATATAATCACAATTAAGCAATACGCCAAGACAAACAATTCACCAAAAGGCAAGGTCATGAGAACTTTGGTTGCCGTTGCTTGGTGTCCTATATCTGTGAGTGTTTGTGAAACATTCATTTGCCCAGTCAACTCTAGATTCATCGAGTAGTTTCCTAAAATAGAGAAAAACAAAAAGCACCCAAGAGATCCAAATACCAACATTCCCAGAACGACTTCTTTTAATGTTCTCCCTTTTGAAACTCTGGCTACAAAAAGACCAACCTGAGGTCCAAGTGCTATCCACCATGCCCAATAAAATATGGTCCATGCTTCAGCAAATTCTGAATCTTCGGTAATTCCAAGCGTATTCATTGCAAAGAAGTTTCTTGCCAGCTCCGTCATTGAATTAAGAGTTAAGGAGAGTATTTCAGTGGCAGGCCCAAGAAGTAGAATTGCGAAAAGAAAAATCAGTGAGATCAAGATATTAATGTTACTGATTACCCTGATACCACTGTATATTCCTCGATAAACACTGAATGCAAAGAGCCCTGTACAAACAGCCAGCATAGTTAAATCAAGATTGAGGTCATGTTCTATACCTAGAAGCTCTGAGAAACCCGCTCCAATGACAGGAACATACATCCCAATTGTGCCTCCAGATGCTCCAATTAAAACAATCACAAATATAAAATCAACGATTCGTCCGATGGTTGTTTTTTCTACAATATTTTCTTTAGAGGTTCTCAATGCTGAACTCAATCTTAGGGATCCAATATTGTGCTTATAAAATGGAACAGCCACCGCTATGGCAGGTATGGTATAAAGAGCCCATCCTGTGAGCCCCCAGTGGAAAACGCCATAAGCAGATGCAAGATGATAGGCTCTATCTGAGAATGGCTCAATACCAAATAAACCTTCCCCTGCATAATATGCCCATTCAACAACTGACCAGTAAAGTATGCCACCACCGATTCCAGAGCAGAAAAGCATGGATGCCCAACTGAACAAGGAATAGTCCGGCCCGATATCATTTCCTCCTAATCGATGGTTGCCAAATTTTGAGAAAGCAATATACAGGACGAAAAGAAGCATGCATGCCCCAAATATCATGTATGTTGCTCCAAAGATATCCACTGTCCATAAGTAGGTGCTTCTTATAAATCGAGCAGATTCCTTTGGGTAAATTGCAATTGGTGTTGCGATCAGTGCAATGGCCCCCAGTACTGAGAGTAAAGTGACTTTATCCGTACTGCTATTTTTCCTCATCTATGACCAATTTTGACTCTGCATAATTTTTTGCCATTTCACCAACTAAGAAGAACTCAAAGGTTGTCAGGACGACAAAAATTAAAAAAAATACACCCAAGGTAATGATTATTTCTTTCATTGTGTACTCGCAAAAAATTGTTAAATGCAGCGCCTTTCTGTGAAGACATAAGAAGTGTATCATATAAGCCTAAAGCCTCAATTGTAATTAGATATATGAGTACACCAAAGGACATTGATAGAAATAAGGGAAAGCTCCCACAAAAAGAAAAAGGATCTTTGACTCCGATCATGACCTCAACAATTGAGGAGACGAGAAGACATCAGTTGGAAAGATTAGCTGCTTCCTTCAGATTATTTGCTCACTATGGTTTTGATGAAGGTTTAGCTGGACACATTACTCTTAGGGATCCCGAATTCAATGATCATTTTTGGGTAAACCCACTTGGAATGAATTTTGCACACATTACAATCTCAGACCTCTTATTGGTGAAGGAAGATGGAGAAATCATTCAGGGCACTAGACCGATTAATCCAGCTGCTTTCTTTATTCACTCTGCAATCCATAAAGCAAGACCCGATGTGAATTCAGCAGCACATGCACACTCAATACATGGAAGAACATTCTCAACATTGGGAAAGATTTTAGACCCAATTACTCAAGATTCAGCCATGTTCTTCGAAGAACAATCGCTTTATTCTGAGTACGGCGGTGTTGCTTTCGATAAAGGGGAGGGTGAAGCAATAGCAGATGCCCTTGGTGAAAAGAGAACTGCAATACTTCAAAATCATGGTTTATTAACCACAGGTCAGACAGTCGATGTGGCCGCTTGGTTATTTATTTCAATGGATAAATGTTGTCAAAGTCAATTATTGGCTGAAGCTGCTGGAGCACCGATTATTATTCCAGATAAGATGGCTGAACAGGCTAAGAAACAGGCAGGCACAGATTTAATTCTTTGGGCAAGCTTTCAACCACTATATGATCTTATATACGAACAATCACCCGATTTTATGGATTAGAAAATGCAGCAAACACTAGAAAAGCAAAAGACACAGTCAAGACGCCAAATTTATCCAAGCCTGTCCATTAGAATGGACCGATTGGATCGCATGCTTGATATGATGTTGGAATATCAAGCACAAATACCAGTCGCGTTATCGGAAGATTTTGGTCATCGACCAGAAATGCTTACAAAATTAGCAGAGTTGGCGGCAACAATTGAGTCAATACATTACATCAAGAAAAATCTGAAGTCTTGGATGAAGCCAGAGAAAAGAAAAGCTACTCCGCCATTCAACTTGTTTGGTGCAAAATCATATATTCAGTATCAGCCTGTGGGCGTTGTCGGAATCATCAGTCCATGGAATTATCCATTTAATTTGACTTTTGGTCCGCTTGCGATTGTTTTGGCTGCAGGCAATAGAGCGATGATCAAACCATCAGAATTTACTCCAAGATCATCTGGTTTAATGAAATCCATGATTAATAAATATTTTGATGACGACGAGGTTGAGGTCTTTCCAGGCGATGCATCTGTGGGACAAGAATTTAGCTCACTTTATTTTGATCATCTTCTGTTTACCGGTTCCGCTTCTGTGGCAAAAAAAGTGATGGAAGCTGCGTCCAGAAATTTAGTTCCAGTGACTCTAGAATTGGGTGGAAAATCACCCGCAATCATTGGTGAGAGTGCAGATTTGAAGAAAGCATCGGATCGTATTTGGAACGGAAAATTGATGAATGCAGGTCAAACTTGTATTGCGCCTGACTATGTTTATATCAAAGAAGAGTCTCTTGGAGACTGGATGGAAGCAACTAAAAATTCTGTTTCGTCTATGTATCCTACTATATTTGATAATGATGATTACACCTCAGTAGTCAATCAGGGACACTATGAAAGACTTGATTCTTATATAGATGATGCGAAAAATAAGGGCGCTGAAGTCATTGAGATCAATCCTGCAAATGAGTCAAAGGCAGATAAATCTTTCAATAAAATGCTGCCCACAATAATTCTAAAAGCAACCGATGAAATGTTGGTGATGCAAGAGGAAATATTTGGCCCCGTTATGCCAGTGAAAACCTACAACCAAATTGATGAAGTTGTAGATTATATTAACCTTCATGAGAGACCACTTGGACTATATTATTTTGGAAAGAAAAAAAGCGAAGAAGAGTTTGTCATGTCCAATACGGTTTCAGGAGGAGCGGCACTCAATGATGTTATTTTCCAATTCGTACAAGAAGATCTTCCTTTTGGTGGCATCGGTCCAAGCGGTATGGGAAATTATCATGGCATTGAGGGGTTCAGAACTTTTTCCCATGCAAGAGGGGTTTACAAACAAACATCGATGGAAAGTGTTTTAAAGTTAATGAGACCGCCTTTCGGTAAATTGGTTGATCAAATTGTTTCAACCAAAATAAAAAAATAATTGGGTTCACCCATTATTTCAGTGATTGAAGAGAAAATACATGATTTGGGTATCGACGTAATCGATAGGCATATTTTTCTTTGTGCCGATCAAACCGAACCCAAATGTGCTCCCAAAAGAAGAACCCTAGAATCCTGGGATTTTCTTAAATCCAGGCTTGCAGAACTTCAGATGGATAATCGAGGGGGTATATATCGATCAAAAGTTAACTGTTTGAGGGTTTGCACAAATGGACCGATCGCAGTTGTTTATCCGGATGCTGTTTGGTATCAAGACTGCACGCCAGATGTTCTTGAGAAGATCATCCAGGATCATTTGATAGGAGGCAGAATTGTTGATGAATACGTTATTTCAAAGCCGAGTTAATCGTTTCAAATAAGTAGGTCTCATTTGATCTTTGAATAAGATAGGCATGTATATCTTTTGCATCCTGTTCGCTTAATCGACTTGCAAATCCGACCATTCCCTTATCTGTGTAAAGACCACCAAGTGTGATTGCATTAAAATTATTGTGCGTCTCTTCAGTCATATATCGGAGATCTGCCAAGACTCCTCCTCCGACTGCACCCGCTCCATGGCAAACGTGACACTCCCAGTGGTAGAGATCTTCTCCTCTGGCAATGCTTGCTTGATCTTCGATTGGTGCTGGGGGTTTTGGCATTTCTAAATTCTTAGGTCTATCGGGTAGTTTTAAATCACCGTCCAGGGCAAAAGTAACGAGACGCCCATTGATCGGTCCACCGGATTTTTTTGGCGGTAATCCGGCTTGAAGTGCAAAGACTCCTCCGTACCCTACAACCACTGTGACATATTGTTTTTCATTAATGCTGAATGTGATGGGAGCAGCAACAATTCCATTCTTTAGGTCTTCACTCCATTTCTTTTCGCCCGTTTTTGCATCGTATGCAACAAGTTCACCATCGGATGTACCCTGAAACACAAGATTACCATTTGTTGATAAGGTTCCTCCGTTCCATGGGAGTGTTAAGTATTGTTTCCATACTTCTTTTTGTTCCACTGGATCCCATGCACTCAGTCTGCCTCGGATGCTTCTTGCCAGAAGCATCAGTTGAAGAAGGTTTTTAGGAGGCGCCATGACTGTTAGGTCACCTGCGGTATTCCATCCCTTCTCATCGTATTCGTAATCATCGTCTTTCTTCATCGGCATATAAAGTTCTTGTGCCGGTATATAAACCAATCCTGTTTTAGGGTTGTATGACATTGGCATCCAGTTATGTCCACCAAGAGCCCCAGGGAAGATTAGTTTTTCTGCCTCATCGTAATCGGCAAGTTCGGTTTTAATGGGTCTTCCAGTTTCAAGATCTATATGGCTCGCCCACGTTGCTTTTACATACTTTTCAGCCGATAGAAGTTCACCATTCGTTCGATCAATAACATAAAAGAATCCATTCTTCGGAGCCTGCATGAGGACTTTTTTTGACTCACCATTTATGGTTATATCTGCGAGTATGATGTGCTGTGTTGCGGTGTAATCCCAGTTATCACCCGGGGTGGTTTGATAATGCCAAACGTATTCACCGGTCTCAGGTCTTAGAGCAACTATTGAGGATACAAATAAATTGTCCCCACCTCCTGGGCTTCTGATTTTATAATTCCATGGCGATGCATTGCCGGTTCCAATGTACAGTAGATCCAAATCTGGATCATATGCCATCGAATCCCATACTGTTCCACCACCACCGTATTCCCACCATTTAGAACCTTTCCAAGTCTTGGAAGCCATTTCCATTGCTGAATTCTCAAATCCCTTCTCAGGGTTACCTGGTACTGTATAGAAGCGCCATGCCATTTCACCGCTGTTTGTATCATAAGCGCTGACGTATCCTCTGACTCCATAGTCTGCGCCTCCATTACCAATGATCACTTTGTCTTTGATGATTCTTGGCGCACCCGTGATGCTATAGGGCTTGCTATCATTGACCGTCATTGATTCCCAAATCAATGATCCTGTTTTGGCATCAAGCGCGATGAGCCTGCCGTCCAATGTGCCAACAAATATCTTTCCTTCCCAGATCGCTACTCCTCTATTCACCACATCGCAACAAACAAAATAAGCTTTTTCTTTTGGTACCTTGGGATCAAATTTCCAAAGCAACTTTCCCGTAAGTGCATTGTGTGCATAGACAACGCTCCATGCACCAGTCGTAAACATTACCCCATCAGAAACAATGGGAGTGGCCTCATGTCCTCTATTGCTATCAAGATCTGCAAACCATTCAATTCCCAAGCGGTCTATGTTTTCATCATTGATTTGATTCAGCTCACTGAATCGTTGTTCATCGTAGGTTCTGCCATGAGATAACCATTCTTGGCTATTATTTTTTGATGCGATGATTGAATCTTCATTGACTTGGAAATCACCTCCGTGAAGATTGGACAGAAATAAAACACAGAGTGCGACGGGAAGTTTCTTAGATAAAAAATTCATAAAAAATATTCTACATCAAAAAAAATTATAATTTTTCGCAGTTAAAACTTTTTCGTGGTTGTTTGACTTTTGGTTTAATTTGTATTCATCTATTCAATCTAGAATATAAAGAGGGGAATCATGATCCTTAATCCAAAATACTCATCCTTGGTTATTGCTTTGGTGCTCATTCTTTTTGGGACGATCAGTGCTCAGTCAAAAATTAATGAGAAAGTGTTAATCAACTACGCTTACGAATCCACCTATAAGCCTGAAGAAAGCAGCAAGATCATCATAACCAATGCCAATATTCTCACCGGTAATGGCGATTCAATTTTAGATGCATCTATTTTAATGCACAAAAACAAGATTGTTGCCGTTGGGAAAGACTTGGATCAGTCCGATGCCACGGTAATAGATGCAGAGGGGAAATGGGTAACACCTGGTATCATCGATATACATTCCCACATGGGCGTCTACCCTGCGCCAAGTCTGAGATCAAATTCTGATGGAAATGAGGCAACCAGCCCAACTACTCCTCATGTTTGGGCAGAACATTCAGTTTGGACTCAAGACCCACAATATACGCTGGCACTTAAAGGTGGAATTACCTCTTTTCATGTATTGGTGGGATCTGCAAATTTAATTGGTGGGAGAGGGGTCACGCTCAAAAATGTTCGAAGTCGGACGGTTCAAGGGATGAAATTTCCAAATGCACCTTACTCATTGAAAATGGCATGCGGCGAAAACCCAAAAAGGGTTTATGGGGGCAGGGATTCAGAGCCATCTACTCGCATGGGCAATGTTGCAGGCTATCGAAAAGCATGGATTGAGGCTCAAGAATACCAAAGAAGTTGGCTTGAGTATGCCAATACACCTGATGAAGATATAGAAGTCTCAGATATACCATCACGCGATATAGGTCTAGAGACAATGGTTGGGGTGTTGGAGGGAGATATTTTGGTTCAAATGCACTGCTATCGCGGAGAGGAAATGGCAGTTATGCTGGATGTTGCAAAGGAATTTGATTATAAGATCACCACTTTTCATCACGCGATAGAGGCCTATAAGGTTGCCGATATATTGGCACAAAATTCAGTTTGTGCTGCTATGTGGGCAGATTGGTGGGGGTTTAAGCATGAGGCTTTTGACATGGTTTGGGAGAATACAGCCATTGTGGATCAAGCTGAAAATAAAACAGGTTGTGCAATTGTCCATTCTGATTCAGCAGTGGGTATTCAACGTCTGAATCAAGAGGCAGCAAAGGCATTGGCCGCTGGCCAAAAGGCAGGTTTAGATCTCAATAGGGAAAGAGCTATACAGTGGATCACCTCAAATCCTGCCAAAGCACTGGGTATTGATGATCAGGTCGGTTCAATTGAACCTGGAAAAATGGCAGACGTTGTTATTTGGTCTGATGATCCTTTCAGTGTTTATTCGAGGGCAGAAAGAGTTTTTATTGATGGCCATTTGAAATTTAATATTGATGATCCCGATTCTTTTCAAAGGACTGATTTTGATATTGGAATTATTGATCCTGAAGGAGACCGTCTGTGAAGCTCATGAAACTTATTTTTTTTGTTGTCATTGGAATTTCTTCTCTCTCAGCCTTTGCTGAAAAACAGGATATCCTGATAAAAAATGCGACAGTTATTACCTCTACTGATCAAGGAGTACTTGATGAAACCGATGTATTGATTAAGAAAGGCATCATCTCATCAATCGGTAAGGATATTAATAGCGAGGAAGCCATAATTATCAATGCAAAAGGTCGTATTCTCACGGCTGGTTTACTGGCGCCTGTTACGAATCTGGGCTTGATTGAAATTGAGTTGGAAGCTGAAACAAGGGATGATCGAACTGATCATTTCTCAGCGGGATTTAGTATTTCCTCTGCATTCAATTCAAGCTCGACGTTGATTCCTTACAATCGAACTGCAGGAATTACATCTGCGATTGTCTTTCCATCTTCTGGAAGAGGGAAAGTATTTTCAGGTTTGGGCTCTGTTTTTAAAACTCATGGCAATATTGATACTCAGTCAATTTTCACTGATATTGCGATGGTTATGCAAATGGGTGGCAATACAGATTCAAGGGCATCAATTTTTTTGGAACTTGAAGACGCGTTTTTAAAGTCGAAACAGTTTAAGAAATCCAGAAACATGATCCAAAGAGGAGGATTCTTTGATTCAGGAGAATATTCTGAAAGAGATCTAGAAGCATTGTTGGGATTAATGGAAAAAAGAAAACCACTGATTGTCAAAACCAACCGAGCCAGTGATATGTTAAGAATGATTGAATTTGCCAAAGTGCATGAAATCAATATTATTTTTCATGGTGCGAAGGAAGCATGGAGAATCGCAGATCGGTTGGCTGAGGAGAATATAGCAGTGATCATTGATCCAATGGATAACATACCAAGCTCATTTGATTCCATTGGTGCCAGAATCGATGGAGCTTCTATTCTCACTGAATCAGGTGTTACCGTTTTGATTGGCATTGCTGATGCACATAATTCTTTTTTGAGTCGACAAGGAGCTGGAAATGCTGTGGCTAATGGAATGGATCAATATGAGGCAATCAAAGCGCTGACCATAAATATTGCCCAAGTATTTGGATTGGCCGATTCAATAGGCAGTATCGAAATAGGGAAAAATGCAGATCTAGTCCTTTGGGATGGCGATCCTCTCGAGGTATCCACTTTTTCAGATGCAGTCATAATAGACGGCATAATAATGAGCAATATGACTCGCTCAAAAAGGCTTCGTGACCGATATTTAAGGGTTATTGGATTGGATTAAATTAATTTCTTTTTGAAATCGTTTCGTCCACTGAAGCCATGTAATCAGAGAGGCTCTTATCGTTTGAAGACTGAGAGAGTTGATCGATGATTTCATTGGTTGATTTAAATTGAGGCTTATAATTGGCAAATGCAGTGTCTCCTCTGTCTATAGCTGTTTGATCAATCAGAGATATGATTGAAGAGAGATCACTTTCATTAAACGATACAAATTGAATAATGTTTTCAACCACTGGATCAGTGGGAGACATTAATTCTTCACCAACCTCAATGAGCTCAATGTATTCTGAAAAGTCTCTTACTTTTTGTTGAGACAGATCAATAGAATTCATCCAAGAAACATAAGCTCTCGGTTCTTTTTCTGATGATCCAGTCTCTTTGTCTTTGTAGACATCAAATCCCAATCCAATATCAAAGCTTCCCAAGGGGATGTCATACCAATACAGATCAAATTGATAACCCAAATTGAAATTCACGAAATCCATTGCATTTTGTGAAAACAAATATCCTGTGTCTGATCCTCTATTGATCCTTCCAATTGCCAGAGTTGACTTATAGAATTGAGTATCGTCTATTACGAGAATTCCTCCCAATGACAATGCGATAGAGTCTCCATCAAGTGGGAGCCCTATATTACTTCCATCATTATGATAGGCAGATGGATATGTTTTATTTTGGTAAGCACAACCATATTTGCTTTGACCTTTAAAGATTCCACATGTTGAAGAGGCAAGTTCGGTAAAAATCCGATAAGACTCAAATTTTTGACTTCCCTCAATGCTTCCCCAAGATTCTAAACCAAAGAGCCCAACAGAATCACTTAAAGATGAACCGGATATTTGCCCATAGGTTGCATACGGTAAATCAAACATAGAACCTGAGACTCGATAGTCGAAAGTATTCAGATCATAGACATCATCAGACCCCATTAATCCATCAATAATTTTATTGAATCCACAGCCGCTGCCTTTTTCACATATGACTGCCGACTTTGAAAAACCTATCTCTAAATTATCTTTTGGACGCATCCCAACTCTGAGTGCAGTAAATCGACGATCGGGGGACTGATTTATGCTCTTAATATCACCAAGAATGAAGGCTAAATCCCAGTTTCCAAGAAGACTAAGGAAGCGATTCTGAAATGGATCTGAGAAGTTTCTTTCAATCGATAGCCCTTTGATTGGTCTTGCGCTTGAAGAGAGAACAGTGCTCCCCATCCATCCTGGGCCCCACCAATTTTTCTTTGAGCCCAACGTCATGGAATAATTTCCTCTTGCAAATGAGATATTGGACTCATCTAAAAACTCGTAAACATCTGTTTTTTCGTATTTGAGATTTATCGCCAAGTTTTTTGACATATATGAAACATTGGATGCGGCAAGTTTCTTTGTATTGACCGGATCGAAGAATGTCATGATTCTATCGGGATTTTTTGAAACTTTTATTTCGGCATTTGCTGTGATTCCTCCCATTTGCTCTTCTAATAATCTTTGTTTAATTCTTTGGAGTGACAAGAGGGTTTCTGGTGATAATTCTTTCGGGTTGTCTGCTCTCAGGTTGTATGCAACATCGCCCCACGCAATTGGCCATGTATTTAAAGGGATATTCAACAACCCAGCATCAGTTAGAATCTGTAGATCATGTTTTAGTAAAGCATCATCTGGAGTGCCCCAGGGAGATGAATCCACATCCTTTATTGATAGGCACAACAATAGGAATAAGAATAGATATTTTCCTTTATACTTTTTTCTCAAATTCATTTGCATGTGTGGCATTCTACTCTTTCGTTAAAAAATCTAAACAAATTCTGCATTTTCTTCGAATGGTATATGATGTTTGCCAATATGTTGTTAAATCATTTCAAAAGAGCTTCTATAATCATCCTAGCAGGTTATCTTGCCTCCTGCAGTATTCCAAAAACAGATCTCGAGCCTGATCAAATGACCCTCCTCACAATCGAAAAAGGGGAAATCATTGGATCTAGCAATAATAAGACCTATCAGTGGTTGGGTATTCAATATGGCTCCATTCCAGACTCAAGCTTTCGATGGAAAAAAGCGAGTGAAACAGAAGCGTGGGAAGGAATCCATGAGGCATTGGAATTTGGTAACACATGCATCCAAAGAGGTTCCCTCATCAACACCACTAAAAGAAGGAATTGGGGCGAACTCGTTGGCTCTGAAGATTGTTTGTATCTCAATGTTTGGACACCATTGAATGCATTGGAGTCATCATCAGGGAAAATACCAGTTATGGTTTGGATCCATGGTGGAAGCAATGTTTCTGGCAATGCTGATTTTTATGACCCCAGTGAACTTGTTAGAACACAAGATGTCATTGTCGTAAGCATCAATTACCGATTGGGGCCATTTGGATGGTTCAGACATCCTGACATAAATTCAAATTCTTTAAATGCTGAAGATCAATCAGGGAATTATGGAAATTTAGACACCATTCAGGCGTTAGAATGGGTCCAGAAAAACATCGGATATTTTGGTGGAGATTCATCCAATGTCACGATTTTTGGAGAATCTGCTGGCGGATACAATGTGGCTGCATTGCTATCTGCAAAGAATGTAAAAGGGCTGTTTCATAAGGCCATTATCCAAAGTGGAGGAATTAAGCCAGGAGACATTGAGCATTCAGAGTCATATTTAGAAAATAATTTGCCTTGGAAAAATTATTCATCAAGAGAATTGGTCAATCAACTCATACTAGATAAAGGCATGGCACCAGATCGTGATTCTGCGACATCCTTGCAAGAAGATATGTCTGATAACGAGATCGAGGAATTAATGAGAAATGCTTCAGCAGTTGAAGTTTATGAGGCCTATTTGACAACCAAGATCAATACCAATGAAATGCTGAGACCGTTCCCGGACGGTTTTGTATTGAGCGAACTTGGCATTATTGGTTCCTTGGAGAGCGGATTTAATGATGATATTCCTATCATGATTGGAACAAACCGAGATGAGATGAAGTTATTTCTCCTTGATAATCCCAGGTTAACCAAAGAGTTTCTTTGGATACCGAGAATCAGAGACCTGGATTTATGGAATGCAGTTTCCAAGCACAGAACTAATGCCTGGAAGTATTTGGCTGTGGACGGGCCTGCACAGAGTCTCACAAATCAGGGAAGAAGCAACATCTTTGCCTATCAATTTGACTGGGATGATGAACCTAAAAAATTTGGGGTGGATTTAAAGAATCTACTTGGAGCGTCACACGCTTTTGAAATCCCATTTGTAATGGGCAACTTCGATGAAGATGCGCTTACAAAATATATACTCAGCAAGAAAAACTTGAAGGAGGTAAAAACATTATCCAATGCAATGATGAGCTATTGGGCAGAGTTTGCATATAATGGCGATCCCAATAAGGGCAGAAAAGGTGATCTAACTGAGTGGGAGTCTTGGGACCCCAGTGAAGATAGCAATAAGTTTATTGTATTTGATTCCAAATTTGATGGAGGCATAAGGATGACTGAAGACTCGCTTACCGAAGAAAATTTAATCGAAATGTTGGCCATGGATGACCGGATAAAAGATAAAAAATGGAAATGTGAAATTCTTGATGCAGCGATAATGTTTGATAACTTTGCTGACCAAGATCTACTAAAAGAGTTCAACAATCAGCAGTGCATTGGTTTTGATCCTGCTTCAGAATGGAGAAAATACTGGTACGATGAAAAGAAGAAACGATTCTAGGAGATGACATGCAATTTTGGCTTATGAAATCTGAACCTGAAACATACAGTATAGATGATCTAAAGGAATTCCAAACAGATCACTGGGACGGGATCCGAAACTACCAGGTGAGAAATTTTTTCAGAGATCAGATGAAGATAGGGGATAAAGCATTTTTTTATCATTCAAATTGTAAGGAACCGGGAATAGTGGGATTGATGGAGATCGCAAGCGAAGCATATCCTGATCATACTGCATTCAACTCCAAGGAGAAATATTTTGATGCAAAAAGTGATCCTGAAAATCCAAGATGGTTAATGCTCGATGTAATATACATTCGTCACACCAAAAGAAATATTACACTGTCCGAGTTACGCGATCACAGTTCCTTAAAAGAGATGAGACTTTTGCAAAAAGGCAATCGTTTATCCGTAATACCCATGACGAAGAAAGAGTGGGATTATATTCTGGGATTGGAATGAAAAGATTCACTCATATCATCTGCCTATACTTATTATTGGCCCCTGCAGACTTTTATGCAAAAGATTCTAAAGTATTTTTTATCGAACCTTCGGATGGAGATCTTGTGGATCAAACATTTGAGGTTGTCTTTGGTATCAGCGGAATGACTTTATCTCCTGCCGGTACTTATGAGATCGGCACTGGTCATCATCACTTGATTATTGATGCGCCACTCCCTGATCTTACAATGCCTGTTCCAGCAACGAAAAATCATCTACACTTTGGTAAAGCTCAAGATCGAGTCAAGATTACGCTAGAGCCAGGCCAGCATACACTCCAGATGATCTTAGGGGATGGAAATCATTTCCCTCATAAACCACCAATTTATTCTGAAATCATTGTTATTGAGGTTCAGCCCTAACACTCAATTTTTTTCATGAATGATGAAATGAGATCAACCGTCTCTTTGGCACGAATCTCTGTTGAGGCTATGCCTGATTCTTCTAGAGATTCAATCTGAACTCCCACAAGATCATTTTTTATCATTTCTAATTTGTAATGGAAGAAGTCATCGATCGCCGACATGACCATAATTGGTGCATATATTGTTTTAATCAATGACTTAAAGTCTTGATCCCAAACGGCTGCAAACGCTTGCTCACGACCTTTTATTGATCTTATTGCACCTAGAAACTCGGTATTTATCAAATCAGAATCATAGGATGGAAAGAGTGATTTCATTAATTCAAATGTTTCCAAGAGATATTTTCCTTCAACATCTTGCTCTATACTCTTTGAAGTCATTTTCTTAAATGACTCCCGTTCATCCTTATCTAGGTAGGCCACACCATTGAGCATAAGAGATAATGTTTGATCTTTACGAATTTTTGCAATCTCAGCAGCAATGTGTGTTCCCGTGTGGTGTGCATAAATATGAAAACGATTAATGCCAAGGGCATCGATGGATTCACAAATCCAGTCACAATAATTTTTCATATTGGGTGATCCATGTGGATCAAATGATGAGCCAAAACCGGGTGTATCAAAAGCATATATGGGTCGATCATCGAACATTTCTTTCATCATCGGTTCATACATTTTGGAGCTTGAAGGAGTGCGATGCAGGAGAATGAGAGGTATTCCATCTAAGCAATCATTCGTTCGATAGTGAATTTGACCGATAGGAAGAGATAGATATGCTTTTTTTATAAAAGTATTATTCGCTTTTATCATGATTCTTAGACTAATCTAATTGCTTATAAATTGATATAATCCTGATTATGAAAAGAATAATTGTTGGAATTTCAGGCGCAAGCGGTGTTATTTATGGCATTCGACTTCTTGAGATGCTCAAAGAAATCAAAGGCGTTGAATCACATCTTGTGATGACCAATGGCGCTAAACTTAATATTTCACTCGAAACTGATTTTGACTCAAAAGCTGTCGAAGAGCTCGCTGATGTGGTTCACAATGACAAAAATTTGGGTGCGAGTATTGCCAGTGGTTCATACGAAACAGAAGGCATGATTATTGCCCCATGCTCCATGAAAACACTTTCTGCTGTTGCGAATTCATACGCTGCAAATCTCATCGTCAGGGCTGCTGATGTCGTACTAAAGGAACGCAGAAGTCTCATCATTATTCCAAGAGAAACGCCACTGCATTTAGGGCATATAGATCTTCTTCGGAAAGTCTCTTTGATGGGCGCACATGTGGTTCCACCAAATCCTGCTTTCTATAACGATCCAAAATCAATCGATGACATCATTAACCATACCGTTGGAAGAGTTTTGGATTTGATTGGTATAGACAATGATGTGGTTAGCCGATGGAAGGGCGTATAGCGAAACATGACCGAATCGTCCGCTGAAGGAATTCAAAACAATCTAATCGAGATGCTCAAAGAGCATCACACAGTTACCATATCGACAAGAGACGAAGCATCCGTTTGGTCTGCAACAGTATTTTATGTCTCAGACTCAAATCTGAACCTATTTTTTCTATCTGCCCACAAAAGCAAACACATTCAGCATATCAATATGATCCCCGAGGTTTCGGCAACGGTCTATAAAGATCAGAAAGATTGGGAAAAAATTAAGGGAATTCAGATGTCAGGAATCGTCAAAGAGCTAAATGGCCAAGATCGCGAAGATGCGATCAGCCAATATCTTGTAAAATACAAATATCTAAATCGCGTGATTAATGAGCCATTGAATCAAGACGAAGAGAAAATTGGTTCACAATTTGCATCCATTCCATTTTTTAAACTGAAGCCAACCTTCATAAGAATCATTGATAATCAAGTTGAATTTGGTCATAGAGAGCAAATTGAAAAAAGAGAGGGGAGGTGGGAGCTATCCTAAAGATCATCTGTGGAGTAGCTCGGAAGTTGTCCCAAGTGAGCGCCACTGTCAATGATCAAAATTTCCCCAGTAATCAAAGGAGCGCCCTCTAAGAACCAAACCAAGACCTCTGCCACATCTTCAGCAGAAGCCACTTCTTTTAGTGGAAGATTCGATTCCGCCTGCTCGATAAGAGACTCATAAGCTTCATCACTCATTCCACCTTTTAACCACCTGGTTTTTATGGGCCCAGGTGCCACCGCGTTGATTCGAATTTCAGGTCCTAAAACATGAGCCAAAGATTTAGTCATTGCATTGAGCGCTGCTTTTGAAGTGACATATGCTATTGATGAACCCACTGAGTTGATTCCTGCTAATGAGGAGTCATTTACAATCGCACCGAAACCCTGTTTTTTCATATGGGGGACCACTGCTTTGATCATTTGATAAGCGCCAACAACATTTACAGCGTAAATTGATTGGAAATCGTCGATGGTTAAACCATTCAAGTTTTCAAAAGGGTTAAACTTGGTTCGGCCTGCGTTATTGACAAGATAATCTATCCGGCCCCATTTATTGATGGCTTCAGTTACCATCATTTGACATTCATCATCTTTTGACACATCTGCTTGGATTACAATCGTCTCGGCACCTTGCTCTTCAGCCAGTTTTGCTGTCTCCATAGCTTCATCTTTTGATCGCGTATAATTGATGACAACGTTACATTCTTTTCCTGCCAAAAGAACCGCTGTAGCTGCACCGACACCGGTTGCAGATCCAGTAATAATCGCTACTTTTTTACCCATAAGATCTCGCTTAATATTGATTTTCTATTGTATCGATTAAACTTAACAAAATCTTTGATTTAATTTGGATACCCGACAAGGCACAATATTCCTATAGATAAAGATTAAGGGAGATAAAGAGTGCAATTTAATGATATGAGAGGATACATCGATGTCCTTAGAAAAGAGAGCTTGCTTCATGATGTGGATATCGAACTAAATGTAGCCAGAGAAACATCTGAGCTTCAAGCTCTAATGAGACATTTGCATAATGAAGATGGACCTGCGCTTTTATTGAATAACCTAGAAGGTTACAACATGCCGGAGATACCTCTTCTATTCAATCCCTATGGAACTCGAGAACGAACAGCAATGATCTTGGGAGAGAAGGATCCTCTTAAGGCAAAAGCAAAGCACGCAAATGTTTTGGCTGATCAATCCAGCTGGATTGAACCCAATATTATCAGCAAGGAAGATTCACCTTGTAAGCAAAACTTAATTTCAGATAGAGACATTGATCTTGCAAAACAGCTTCCTCATGTTTGGTTTGGTAAAGAGGGTCCATCTTATATAACAAACGCCATTGTGATTACTAAGGATCCAGAAACAGGTATTGCGAATACGGGTTGCTATCGACTGACACAATTATGGAATGCATCTCATCCTCATGGAGAAATATATTCAGAAGAAGAGCAAAGAAGATGTCTATCGATCTTTGCATTTTGGAATCCTCCAGGCAATCACATAGGTCTTCACTGGGCAAAAGCACAAGAGATGGGAAAACCATTAGAAATTGCCATTGCTTGCGTTGTTGATCCATTAGTTCAATTGGCCAGTGCAACCAGTCTTCCATTCGGATTGGATGAGATGAATTTTGCAGGCGGATTAAAAGGAGAAGCAATCGATGTAGTTCCTTGCGAAACCATTGATATCGATGTACCTGCAAGAGCGGAATTAATCATCGAAGGTCAATTTTTACCAAATAGGGATGTTACCATTGGGCCTCATTCTAATCCAATTGGTTATTATGATGATGAGCAATTATTCCCTCTAATGGAGGTTCAATGCATCACCCATAGAGACGAACCCATATGGTATTCAACAATGGAAATGATGCCTCCATTTGATCACAATTATATGGCTGTTTTGCCGATAGAAGGTGAACTGCTCAGTGATTTACAAAGTAAAATTCCAGAGGTTAAAGATGTGGTGGTTACTCCAAATCTCAGTTATATCGTTCAGCTCTCCGTTGATGGAGCTCAAAAGCCACATCCTGAATTCGGAAAGTACGTTTTGCATGCAGTTTGGGGCGCAAGCGGTAGGTGGGGTAGAACCGCAAAAATTGCAGTTGTAGTCGGACCGGATGTAAACCCCTATGATCTAAGTGAGGTTGAATGGGCAATTCTTACTCGTGTGCAACCACACACAGATACCATCATTAACGAATCAGGGCAGGCATTTCTAATGGATCCATCCGCACCAAAAGACTCCAGTCATGGCATTGCTCTTCAATCCGAACAAATGGGTATCGATGCCACGATAAAAGTATTTGAGCGTTTTCAATCATATCCTGAATACAGCAATGCTGACCAAGAAGCTGTCTCAGCAATTGCTGAAAAATTAAAGGGATCATTCTAGTCGGCTTCATCAAAAGGTGTCTGTGAGTAAGAAAACAAAGCAGTTTAAAGAATTACTACTCAGCAAAGATCTTGAATTCTTGCTTGAGGCACACAATGGAATCAGTGCAAAAATTGCAGAAGAGGCGGGTTTCCTGGGTCTTTGGGCAAGCGGATTAGCAATATCTGCTCAATACGGCGTCAGAGATAGTAATGAGGCGAGCTGGACACAAATACTTGAAAACATAGAGTTCATGTCTGATGCATGCAATATACCTATCTTGTTAGATGGCGATACCGGTTACGGTAATTTTAATAATGTTAGGCGCTTGGTTAGGAAGCTTGAACAGAGAGACATTGCAGCTGTTTGTATTGAGGATAAGTTATATCCTAAAACGAATAGCTTCATAGATGGCAATAAGCAAGCACTTGCCGACATAGACGAATTTTGTAGTCGAATTAAGGCAGGCAAAGATGCTCAGATTGATGATGATTTTTCTATCATCACCAGAGTTGAGGCATTCATAGCAGGGTGGGGTTTAAACGAGGCTTTAAAGAGAGCAGAGGCTTATCATCAAGCAGGCTCGGACGCAATTCTAATTCACAGTGCAAAATCCGAGCCAAGTGAAATTTTAGCTTTCAAGAAGGAATGGGGAGACACCTCTCCTGTGATAGTGGTGCCAACAAAGTATTACTCAACTCCAACTGAAGTCTTGAAACAAGAAGGTTTTTCAATTGCTATATGGGCAAATCACATGATTAGGTCTTCAATCAAGGCCATGCAAGAGTCAGCTCAGCAAATATATGAATCATCCTCAATTTTATCCATTGAAGGCGAGATTGCACCTGTAAAAGAAATTTTTAGGCTGCAAGGCGTTTCTGAGCTAAAAGAAGCCGAAGAAAACTATCTACCAAAAAAAGAAATTACAACAGAAGCCTTTATTCTTGCAGCTTCCCGAGGTGAAGCCATGGGCAATTTAACCGATGAGCAACCCAAAGCAATGATCCCATTAAAAAACAAAAGCATGTTGGAACACATTACCGATGCATATCGCAATTATGGCGTAAATAATATTTATGTTGTTCGAGGATACAGGAAGGAAGCAATCAATTTTCCTGAGTTGAACTATATCGATAACGATGATTATGAAATTACTTCTGAGCTGTCTTCTTTTCAAAAAGCCATTGATCAGGCAAATGGCGACATTTTTTGCTCATTTGGAGATGTATTGTTTAAACCTTATTTGCTTGAGTTAATGGATGATACGGAAGACGATATGGTGATAGTGGCTGATACTCAGTGGGAGGATTCTGTAAATAAAGACAGGGCAGCCGATTACGTTTGCTGTTCAGAACCTCACTCCAGAGCCAATTATGGTGATTCAATCTTTTTACAATCTGCGAGTGAATCACTGGATCAGGGATCCATTCACGCAGAATGGATGGGGATCATTAAGATTTCCTCAAAGATCATGCCTTTGATAAAAGAAGAAGTGAGAAATCTATCAAAGGAAGAGGATTTTAGTTCAATGAAAATGCATCATTTATTGGAACACCTTTGTAAAATTAAACAACCCATTAGAGTTCTATACACCACTGGAAATTGGCTTGATGTCGACACGATTGAAGACGTCATAAGGGCTAATAATTTCATATGATTTGTGCGGAAAAATTTTTAGATGATGCCTTTCGTATGGGTTTCAATACCTATACGGGCGTACCTTGTTCATACTTGAAACCTTTGATCAATGCATCCATTCAGTCTGATCATTTATCATACATACCTGCCGCAAACGAGGGCGATGCAGTGGGTATTGCTGCTGGTGTATACCTAGGTGGAGGCATGCCCGTTGTCATGTTTCAAAATTCTGGTTTAGGCAATGCTGTCAATCCTTTTACCTCATTGATTCAAACGTTTGAAATACCTATTTTGATGATCGCTACATTGAGGGGGGATCCAGAGAATGAGACTGATGAGCCTCAGCACCAGCTTATGGGTAAAATTACGACCCAGCTTCTTGATTTGATGGAAGTCAGTTGGTCTTGGTTTCCTAGAAATGAGAATGAATTGATTAAAACAATGGAAATGGTCAAAGATCGAATAGTTGATTCTCAAAGACCACATGTTTTAGTGATGAAGAAAGATTCGGTTGAACCATATGACCTTACGAATCAATTTGAAAGAAAGAGCGATCAAGTTTTTAGCATAGATGATCCTAAAGGAGACACATCGGAGCTTTTTAGTAGAAAACAAGTTATGGAGCTGATCATAGAGAACACAAATGTGGAAGACGATTTGATTATTGCCACGACAGGCTACTCTGGAAGAGAACTTTATGCTGCAGGAGATCGAAAGAATCATTTTTATATGGTTGGATCAATGGGCTGTGCGATAGATATAGGACTGGGACTAGCACTGATGCAGCCGAACAAGAGAGTCATTGTCATTGACGGCGACGGAGCCATACTCATGCGTCTAGGCGCTATGTCAACCGTTGGTTTTATGGCTCCTGAGAATCTCATTCATATTGTTTTAGACAATGGTACATATGAGTCTACTGGCTCTCAAAGAACCGTCTCTTCGATACTGGATTTTAGAATGTTTGCTCATTCCAATTCTTATAGAAACTCAACAAAGACGAATTCTTTAGAAGACCTCAGTGGATTTCTCAACGCAAAACAAAAAGGACCAAGTTTCATTCATTTCCCAATAGCGTCAGGAGTTCCAAGAGAACTTCCGCGCCCATCAGTTTCACCAAACGAGGTTCTACAAAGATTTAGAAGAAATATTAAATGAATAATCAAAAGCAAAATATTTTACTTAACCCGGGCCCAGTCAATATGTCAGATCGTGTAAAGGCACGCATGATCAATGAAGATTTTTGTCACCGTGAAAAAGAGTTTTCAAATTTGATACGAGAAGTCAATTCTCAGCTGACGTCAATTTATGATGACATGGAGGATTATGAATCCGTGATTTTAACCAGTTCTGGGACAGGAGCCGTCGAAGGCATGCTGACCTCTTTTATTAATGATGAAAAGTCACTCGTAATCAGTAATGGCGTGTATGGCGAGAGAATGGAAAAGATTTTAAGTATTCAAAAGAAAGCGTATCAGACGATCCAATTCAACTGGCTTGATGCAATTGACCTCCAATTAATTAAAGATTGTGTCAATGCCGATCGGAGTATTAGAAACCTAATCTTAGTGCATCACGAAACAACCACAGGTCGATTGAATCAGTTGAGAGAAATAGGCCAACTTTGTAAAGACTATGATTTGAGCTTATACCTGGATGGCGTCAGTAGCTTTGGCGCAGAAGAAATTAGGGCAAATGAAATCAATTTGAAGGCCGTTGCTGCATCAGCAAACAAATGCCTACATGGAGCTCCTGGCCTTGCTTTTGTAATTGCACATAAGGATCAATGGGAGAAAATACCTGAAGCACCATCTGGAGTGTACTTTGATTTGCATCAGTATTATGGCACGCAGAAAGCAGACGGATTCTCTCCATTTACTCAAGGCACCCATTTAGTTGCCGCTCTTCATGAGGCAATTCTTGAATTCAGAGAGATGGGTGGATGGCAGGCAAGAAATAATTTGTTTCATCAAAGGGCTGAGCAAATCTATGGTTGTCTGCATCAGCTTGATGTCTCAACGCTGATACCAAAAGAAGATTACTCATCGGTACTAAGATCTTACCAACTGCCAGAAGGCATTGGGTATCAAGATCTACATGCCTACATGAAAAACAATGGATTTGTGATTTATCAAGGTCAAGGCAATTTTAAGGAAAACATTTTTAGGATTTCAACAATGGGCCATATCGAAGAATCAAACATTATTCTTTTGTGCGATCTATTTAGGCAGTTTTTCAAAAATCATGGTTAAGGAAGCTGTCATTCTAGCAGCAGGGATGGGGAGCCGATTAGGAGATAAAAATGACCAAAAACCAAAAGGATTTCTAAAACTTGGTAGACAATCCATTATTGAGGAGTCCATTAATAAACTGATCGAGAATGGTATTGATAAAATATGGATTGTCACTGGCTATCAATCTCAATACTTTGATGAATTAACCAGTGATTACAATTCGATCATCAGACTTGTATGCAATACAGAATATGACCAATCAGGAACATTGCATTCACTATCAATGGTTTCAGGGAAGGTTAGCCCTCCATTTTTATTGCTCGAGTCGGATATTATTTTTGAATACAGGGCAATTGATGTGATTCTTAATCATCAAAGTGAAAACTGCATCTTATTGAGCGGTTTCAGTGATTGTGGCGATGAGGTATTTGTTGAAACCAGCCGTGAAGAGTTGGTATTGATGTCAAAAGACACGAATGAGCTCGGCAGCCCTCCAGCTGGAGAATTGGTTGGAATTACCAAAGTTGGGAAAGAATTATTTGAAAAAATAATGCAGTTTTATATAAGCGATGAGAAAAATAAACTGGCTGATTACGAAACCGATGCATTGGTTGCAGTTGCTAAGCTGACCTCAATTCCATGTCTAAAAATAGAAGACTTAATATGGACAGAGATAGATGATCAAGGACATCTCAAACGAGCAAGAGAAAAAATTTACCCCATGGTTGTTGAAACTGATTTAAGATATTTTGCTAACTCATCAAAATAAAGGCATCTATAGGTGACAAAAAGAATAATAATTTTCTCAATGGTATCGGTCTGTTATGTCAATACAGCTCATGCATACCTTGATCCAAGTGCTGGAGGCATGTTGATTTCTGCAATACTGGGAATTTTCGCGACACTGGGTCTGGTGATTAAGTCATATTGGTATAAATTAAAATCGCTTTTTAAAAAGAAAGAAAATAGGATTGACTGATTATTCGATATGAAGGCTTTCTTTAAGGGATTTCAAGGATATCGAGCATACAATAAACTTCCTAAATCATTCAAGAGGGTCGTCTTCTATTCAGAGAGCTTTCAAGACTGGCACCATCTTAAGCCTCTTTTGAATGCATTATTGGATAAAGAAATAAATACCACCTATGTTGCTTCAGATGGAAAAGATCCTGGACTGCTAAAGCGGTCTCCAAATTACAAATCAATCTTCATAGGAAAGGGTTTCTTCAGGATTCTTTTCTTTCAGTACCTAAAGGCAAAATTGTTTATTTTAACGATGATGGATTTGAATAACTTTGAGCTAAAAAGATCGATACACTCAGTTCACTATGCATATATTTTTCATAGTCTAACCAGCACTCACATGGTGGATACAGAACAATCATTCGATCACTATGACACCATATTATGTGCTGGCCCCCATCAGAAGAAAGAAATTGAATTGAGAGAGCAAAACAAGGGTTTGAATTCAAAGAATCTTGTCTCTTATGGGTATCCAAGACTTGAGAAATTGATCGCAATGAATTCAAAGCCGGTCAATCATAATAAAGTGATACTTTTGGCTCCCACATGGGGTGAACAGAGCATTATTAATCTGATCGGAATGGAGATATGTTCCATCATCATTGATCATGGCTATTCGCTGATCCTTAGACCGCACCACGAAACCTTCAAACGATCTCCAAATTTAATCAAAGAGATAGAAAGCAAGTATTCAAACCTTGAACAATTTCGTTTGGTCACAGAGATGGGTGATTCTCAGTCACTCTTGCAGTCTGACTTATTGGTTTGTGATTGGTCAGGAACTGCAATTGAATATTCATTGGGATTAGAAAAGCCAGTCATTTTCATCGACATCCCGCCAAGAATCAGGAACGCGAACTGGAGGGAGATTAATTCTGAACCTTTGGAAATGAGTATTAGAGAGAAAGTGGGCCGAATCATTCCTCAATCAGAGCTAGAAGAACTGCCATCAACCATTGATGAGTTACTCAGTGGTGACCAACTCTTTACTAATCAGATAGAATCACTGCGTGAAGAATTTGTATATAATTTGGGTGATTCAGAAAGCGTCGGCCTAGAAGAGATAAAGAAATTACTAAAAACACTCAAAAACTAAATTTTTCTTCAAGATGGTTCCTTTGGTATGGCTTCTTTAATGGGCTTATAGCCTTTCTGATTGGTATCCAGTATCTCCTTTTCTATCCTTCAGCCATGACATTTCTGTCTGCAAGTTATGTTCTGTTTGCAACATTGACTCATTTTATATCGATACATTTTCTACCCCTTATTTTGCTCTCATTGTTGCATCGATTTGTGTCTATAAGAACACCTCTTATTCTTTTAGCAATCTTCTATGCATCAGTCATTAATACATTGATTGTGATGGACGCTAATTTCTTTGCAGAAAACCGATTTCACATGAGCCTAATGACCGCTATCCTTTTTGACAGTCAAACTTATCTTTTTTTAATCTTGCAGTTCATTATTATGATCGTTTTCCATTATTTTCTTGGTAATGAGATCGGGAAGTCTCTAAAAAAGCAAAGAGATTCATCTTTTGTTGGCATTTCTGTGGCGGCTGTCACAATTTCTGCATGGATTTATGTCCAAGGCATCCACATTTGGGCAGATGCAACCTATCAATCTTCCATCACCACTTTTACACGATATTTGCCATTGTACAGGCCTATTCATGCCAAAAGGGATCTTACTAGACTGGGATTGATTGATTCGGATAGAGTGAGAGAAAAAAATCTTTCTCAGAAATCAATGGATTTTGAGTTGCTTTATCCAAAGAATGAGTTGGTTTGCCAAAGCGATTCAAATTCAGACAATGTTTTGATTATTCTGATTGATGCTTTGCGTCCCGAGATGATCAACGGTGAGATCATGCCTAATACTACAAAATTTTTTACTGACAGCATCAGTTTTGAAAATCACTACTCAGGCGGAACTTCTTCAAGAATGGGTATGTTTTCACTCTTTTATGGTTTGCCATCTACGTATTGGAGAGTGTTTCATGACAATCTAGAGCCCGCTTTGATGATTACAAAGTTTCATGAGAGCAACTATGATATTCAGGCCATCAGTTCATCGGGGTTGGGAAGCCCCGCAGTGCTTGATAGGACTGCCTTTGCAGGTATTTCTAGCATCAACCTCAAACCACTTGATGATTCAGAAAAAGCCAGCCTAGAGTTGGTCACAGATCATTGGATAGATACAATCAATGATTATGAAGAATCGAAATCCTTCACATTGCTCCATTATGATCCTCCAATCAATGAATCAGATCCAAATGAATCCTTAAATATCAAGAACAGATTCTCAAGAAAGGATGAATTATCTCACAATCTTGAGGTTTCACGATATATACAGTCCATTCGAGATGTAGATAGAGAAATTGGAAGGGTAACTGATGTTTTGCAAGCAAGAGATATGCTCAAAGATACGATTGTCATTATGACTTCAGATCATGGTTATGAGCTCGACGATTATCGAACAAATTATTATGGCCATTCCAGTAATTATAGTCCTGCTCAAACGAACGTTCCTTTAAAGATCATTTGGCCAAACAGAGATTCTCAGGAATTTTTATTTAGATCATCCCATCATGATTTTGTCCCAACTCTATTAAAGGAAGTATTGGGTTGTTCAAACAGCTATTCCGATTACACCACTGGCAATAATTTATTTGACCAAAAGCCTTGGAAATATTTGATCGCTGGGAGTTATGACTCATTCGCTGTCTTAACCTCTAAGAAAGTCATTATGTCTTATGGTAGTTATTTTGAGGTAAGGGATAAAGATTACAATTTATCTGAAATTGAAGAGACCGATTTTAAAGACATTGAGAAGGCAATATCCGATATGAGTGAGTATTACAAATAATGTCAATATTGATCAGAAAATCTCTGCTGATTTTTATACTCTCTCAACAAGCGATAGGGTTAGAGCAACCTTTAAATCAGAATCATTTTGGCCAGATTACATTTGATCAAGAAATACCTCTGATACAAAGATGGATGACGTGTCATCCAGAT
>Ga0206683_10000467_pt1 | contig 29643 bp, 24 predicted proteins | sample M280m12015metaG_FD_155483 | JGI IMG/M metagenome (GOLD analysis project Ga0206683, IMG submission 155483) | Ammonia-oxidizing marine archaeal communities from Monterey Bay, California, United States - M2 80m 12015 | ecosystem: Environmental > Aquatic > Marine > Intertidal zone | place: USA...
GACGATGGAACCGGCGATGGAACCGATGATGGAACCGACGATGGTACAGTTACACCCGTAGGAACTGAAAGTACAAGCACATTGGATGATGTGATTGCAGCAGGTTCGATGAAATGTGGTGTTAAAACATCACAATTCGGTATGGGATACCTTGCCGAAGACGGAACTCGTTCCGGTTTAGATATCGAATACTGTAGAGCAATTGCAGCAGCTATTGGTCTTGATCCTGATGATGATATAGAATATGTATTAGCAACAGGTTCAAACCGTTTTGAGCTTCTATCTTCTGGTGATATAGATGTTCTAATCCGAACCACGACCTGGACAACCAGCCGTGATGCAGATTTGAATGCCGACTTCGCAGGAATTAATTTCTACGATGGTCAAGGTATGCTAGTCAACACTGACGCACACCCTGGCGCAACTTCCATAATGGAATTGAATGATGCAACTGTATGTGTTGGTATTGGAACAACTACCGAGGGTAACTTGGCAGACTACTTCCAGGTCAACGACTTGGCATACACAGCTGTAAACTCAGCTGATGCAGATGCTGCAAAAGCATCCTTCACTAACGAAGAATGTACAGCCTGGACTGGAGATATGTCAGCTATGGTTGCACAAAAGTATGGTATGGAACAAGGTGACGGACAATCCTTCACAATGGCAATCATGTCTGAACTAATGTCTAAGGAACCTCTCGGTGCAGCAACTCGTGATAACGATGCTGACTGGAACGATGTAGTAACTTGGGTATGGTATGGTATGTTGACAGCTGAAGAACTCGGCGTCGACAGTACAAATTTTGCAACTCAAGATTTGTCTAACCCATCATACAACCGTTTGTTGAACAGCACTCTTGGACTTGGTACAGAGGCAAACCCTCTAGCACCAACTTGGATGCAATCAGTTCTAGCTACCTCAGGTAACTACTACGAAGCATACGACAGATCTTTCTGTGACGGAACTGGTCAAATGGCTAACTGTTTGATTGACCGCGCAGGAACACAAAACGCACCACATTGGGAAGGCGGACTTCAGTACGCTCCTCCAATGAGGTAATGAATTTCTAACTGAACTAACTATTAGTCGTTAGAGAATAAGAGGAAGCCCGGGGTTCATTCCCGGGGCACCTCCACATTATAAAAGGCCAATCACTAGGCTATACAGAGAGTTTAATATTGATAGAAAGAATAGCTTTAATTTTAATTTTAACATTAGTATTACTTCCTTTTTTCCAAAAATACCTAAGCTCTACAGTTTTCTATTATATTTCAAATACCATAAACTATTCTCTTTTCGCTTCAATTTATTATATTTTAGCAGATTCTTTTGTTGAGAATACTTTACTCAATCTTACTCCAAATAGAATTCAAAATCTTAGTATTGGTTTTAATATCCTTCCTGAGGCAGTTGATCTTGCTTGGGTTCCAACTATTATTCTTTCTTTTGTTATTGCTTTGGGCTTTTTTTTACTCCAAAATGGAAATATTACGCCAAGACGATATGATTTATCAATTCAATTTTTAGCAATATTAGCTTTTCTTCCATTTGTATTATATTTTTGGACTAATATTTTATATTTAAAAGAAAATGATAGTTCTTGGGTCTTTGATCTTGTTTTTATGGAGGAAATGGCTGGATTTACTCTAAGTAATGAATGGCCCTTTCAAACCGTTCTTCAAGATACTCGATGGCAATTTTACAGAGTTGGATTATTGAACGCTATACGTGTAGTTATATTGAGTATAATTGGCAGTACTATTGTGGGGGTATTAGTTGGCGTTTCTCGTCTTTCACGGAATAGGTTATTGTCTAGTCTTGCAGAATCCTATGTAGAATTTTTCAGAAATATGCCTTTGGTAGTCCAGTTATTTTTCTTGTACACTGTTGTTTTAGGCGCTAACTTACCTACTTTTGAATTTATTCAAGATAATACGTTATTTGGATGGGTTTATTGGAGTAATAGAGGGATTGTAGGCCCTGGAGCCACTATAGAAAATATGCGGTATTTATTGGCAGCTATTGTCGTTTATCTTGGAGCTCGAACTTACATACGTTTAACTGAAAGGATTTTACCAGAAAATTCAGATAGATACTCTGTAGATTCTATTGGAAAGATAATAGAAAATATATTGGGTGAAGATCAGAGAAACAAATCTAGAATGGCAGTTGCAGTAGATATCTTCTTTTCAATATCGATTTTGATTGTGCTATATGGACTTTTTAATATTGTCGAATGGAATTATAAGATTTCTTTCATAGAAGGTATATTGGAGAATGATCCTATTTCTATGTTCAAATTAGGAATAATTTTGTTCACTCTAAGTGCTCTCCTTCGATTTAAATTAGATGATTTGGGATTCAATAATTTCACGGTCGATGATTCAATCGAAGGTCAAAAAAATCGGTTGTATTTGTGGAGTATTACGATTCTTTTGATGTTTGTTTTATTCTATTTCGCAATTTTGTTTAAACAACCAAATTTAATAACAGAAGAAAACGGAGAACCGCTTGGTTGGGGTAGTTGGGATTGGAAAGAGGGTACAACAAATAGCATATCCTCCGTATTCCTTAGTTTATGGATTGGCTTAACGCTCTACACAGCCGCACAAATAGCTGAAATCGTTAGAGGTAGTATTCAATCATTACCAAGAGGGCAAGTTGAAGCTGCAATTTCATTGGGTCTGTCTCCGTACCAGCGCCTTAATTTGATAATCCTTCCTCAAGCACTGCGTAGTATGATTCCTTCTATGACCAATCAATATCTTAATTGTTGGAAGAATTCTAGTCTTGCCTTTGTTGTTGGTTTCAGTGATTTTTATGCAGTTTTCACAACTATTGTTAACAATGTCGGGCAAGCCGTTCCCGTCTTCCTTATGATTCTTGCCACTTATCAGGCAGGTAGTTTGACAATATCTGCAATTATGAATTATATTAATAGTAATGTAACAAAGGTGAAAATTTGAGCTTTAATTTTATTATTATATTGTGGTTTTTATTTGTTATAACTCCGATTTTACTAAAGTATTTTAAATCTGATCCAAATAAATATTGGCCAGATGTTAAAACTCTTCTAGATTATGTTTTTAGAAAAGTTCCTAAGATTAACTCTGAAGTAGAGTATTATGCATTCAGACTGGTTTTAGTGTTTGCAATATGTTTACTTTATCTATCTCTTAAATTAGAAGATTCGGAAGTATATTCAGACACATTTATTCCAACATTTATTCAGATATTATGTCTGTTGAATTTCGCATATCTTTCATATTTAATGTCTGATGAATTATTCGATACTTTTTGGAATTCTACAATATCTTTGTTTTCTTTCTTTTTTATTTTCACATTGGCTTCAGGAATAATAAATTTTATCTTAGTTGAAACGGATTGGACGATTATCTGGATGAATAGACGAACTCTAATCGTTGGACCAAATTTTATTTCACAATTTGGTGATGAGATTTGGAGGCTTTGGCCTCCGTTTTACCTCCTTATGATTCTTTTAGGAGCTGGTTATGGCACTTTAGGAGAAGATAAGAAGAAGTTTCTGATTCCTTATGGTATTTTTTGTATAGTTCTTCTGGTAGCCCTTGGCTATAATGCCGCATATGATTCAGAATCAAAAAGTGGAGCAATAGTTAGTGGTCCCGATTCAACTTGGGGTACGACGTACAAATACCATATTTTTGATGATACTTCGGAATTTCCAGAAGGTTGGGAAGAGAGAACATTCGATGATGGTGTCTGGAAGTCTGGGAAAACTCCTTTTGGAAATAATAATTTGCTAATTGAAGAGACTGGTAAGACGATAAAACAAAGGACAACTTGGGAATCGAATAGTACCGAGGGGAGTGGTGCTTACCTCATCTTAAGAAAGAATTTTACAATTGAAGACAAATCAAAGATATTGGGAGCTACTTTGAAATTAGCTTATCCTAATTATCATGCAGCATATTTGAATAACCAAAACATTGAAGATTGTCTTGATGAAAAGAGTGATTGTAATTACAATAATCCAGATTATTGGAATAGAGAATATGACATTGAGTGGGATTTACTAGATGAAGGTCCCAACACGCTCGTTTTAGTCGGTCAAGATGATTTATCTGAAGGCCATGACAATATGACTTGGTTAGATACGGAACTCCGATTGAAGATTAGTAATCAGGGTTTCGATGCAACCAAAGCTCTTCTTTACATGGCAGGAGCCTTTATGTTTGGCTTATTATCATTCTTTTGTGTTCATTATTATTGTCAAAACTCTGAAGAATACATAATAAATTACATACAGTCTATTTTGATTAATTTGGCAATTATAAGTTTCTTAGTCATGATTTTCCTTTTAGATCCGCCTGGTGAATATGAAGATGATTATTTTTGGAATGCTGAAGATTTGTTAGGGACTGGAGTTAAACCCGCAGCTTGGGGAGGACTTGTCCTCAATCTTATTTTTGCTACTGCAGCTTTGGTTGTCGGATTTGGTATGGGTATAGCTTTAGCCTTCGGTAGACGTAGTAATTTGCCAGTTTTTTGGATGCCGAGTGTAGGAGTAATAGAAACAATCCGTTCAGGTCCTCTTGTAGCTTGGTTATTTTTTGCACAAATTTTAGTTCCAGATTTATTAAATCCTGTTTGGGAAGCAGACATTGCTTCTCGAGTTATTCTTGTTTTATCTTTATTCTTTGGCTGCTATCTTGCAGAAGTTCTTAGAGGTGGCTTGCAAGCAGTACCGCATGGACAATATGAAGCAGCTACAGCACTTGGTTTGACCCCTATTCAAACAAAATTACAGATAGAATTACCTCAAGCAATACGAACCACTTTACCGGCAATTGTAAGCATGATGATAGGTATGTTGAAAGACACATCACTTGTTTTCTTCTTTGGTATATATGATGCATTCAGAGTTGCTAAGGACTTACCAGCCCAATGGGATTTCATTGGCCAACATGAACAATCTTTACTATTTGTTGGTATGATTTTCTGGGGATTATCTTTCTACCTTTCTAAAGTATCAAGACGAATTGAAAAGAATCTTGGTTTAACACACGAAGGTGGAGGCGATGTAACATGAGTAAAGACATTATAGTGACAGAAGGCGTAACCGTCAGTTTCGGCGACTTTCAAGCATTGAAAGGTATAGATGTAAGGATTAAACAAGGAGAAATTATAGTAGTACTTGGACCTTCAGGTTCAGGTAAATCTACCTTCATACGTACTTTAAACCGTCTTCAGCCCCACGATGGTGGCCGTGTAGTTGTCGATGGAGTAGAAATAAACGAAGATACCACTCTTTCGGATTTGAAACGAGTTAGATCAGAGATTGGTTTTGTATTTCAGCAGTTTAATTTATTTCCTCATTTGACAGTACTAGAGAATGTTGCCTTAGCTCCTCAGAAGGTTAAAGGTCTGAAGAAGAGTGAAGCCGAAGAATTGGCCGAAGATTTATTAGAAAAAGTTGGAATTCCTGAACAGAAGAACAAGTATGCTTCAGCATTATCTGGGGGGCAACAACAAAGAGTAGCAATCGCTAGAGCTTTAGCCATGGATCCAAAGATTATGCTATTTGATGAACCGACCTCTGCTTTAGATCCTGAAATGATTAAGGAAGTATTGGATGTTATGATTGATTTAGCTAAGCGAGATATCACTATGATTGTTGTAACTCACGAAATGGGCTTTGCAAAAGAAGTTGGAGATCGCATAATGTTCTTCGATGAGGGGCATTTAGTTGAGGAATCTACTCCTGATATTTTCTTTGACAATCCTAAGGAAGAAAGAAGTAAATTATTCTTAGAACAGATACTTTAGAGTTAAGTTAAAGCTTCAAATAAGTAGAAGAAACCACTAGCAATTATTCCAATCATTATTCCTTTTCTGATTGATTCAGATTTCATAGATTCTAGCCATTTTTTTCCAACACGTACTCCAATCAAAGCTGCAATAACTAAGGCAAAAGTCAATTCTAAGTTGGAAGTAATACCTTCCGAACGGAAAAAAAGATATACTGGAATTCTTGTTAAATCAACACATAGTGCAAAAATACTTGCAGTTGCAGCGTATGTCATTTTATCAGGAAGTTTGTTTGTTAGAAACATTGCCCTCAATGCTCCTTGATGGCCAGATAAGCCACCCATAAAACCCGAACCGAACCCCCCAATTCTATCTTTTTCTTCAGGAATTCTATAGTCTTTCCATGATTTGCTTAGAGTAAGTAATGGAAGAATAATAAGGAAAACTCCCATTATTCCTAAAAGTGGTTTTTGAGGAACTTGATTCTGTAAAATAGCCCCTATTAGAGCCCCTAAAATCAACCATATTCCATAATGTCTGAAAGCTTGGAAATTTATGTTTTCCCATAATGACCATGATTTCCCTGCATTATGTGCACCATGAACTACTGCAACTACTGCTACTGCTTCATGTGGGCTCATTAACATCAGAACCACAGGCGTTAGCATAGTTGATAATCCAAAGCCAGCAGGTACAGTTAGTACTGCAGCCGTAAATGAGGCTATAATTGCCAAGATAATGATTTCAATTTCCAATCTAAAGCTCCCTTGGCAGAAGAAGTTCTTCTAAATTCCAATTTCCTTTTACTTTCCAAGATTCATTTGGATCATTTACTGTAAGTAATGCAGTAGCAGCAGTAGGCATTCGATGCCATTCGCTACAGAGATGGGCTAAAAAATCAGCACAACCTGGATTGTGACCAAGTATCATAATAGTTTCACACTCTAAATTATCGGGTATACTTTTCATTATTTTTTTTGGTTTGCTGTGATAAAAGTCATAAGAATATTCAGTTTCAACATTTCTTATATATTTGCTCATTCTTTTCCAAGTTTCTTTGGTTCTTACAGAGTCACTTGAATATAATTTATCAGGCACCCATTCCAATCTAATCAATTCTTTAGCTATTTTGACTGAAGCTTTTCGCCCTCTCTTTTTCAAAGGTCTTTCATGGTCACTTAATTCAGGATATTTCCATGAACTTTTGGCGTGACGCATCAGTATTAGTCGGTACATTATTCGTTTTCTTTTTTTGCAGCATAATTTATTGTTGCTTCAGAAATATCAGTAGAGTATGCAATTGTTCTCATAATTGCATCCATTGCTATAGAAAATTCAAGAGGATGAATCATTTCTTCTTTGTATTTGTTTTCAAAATAGGTTTGGGCTTTCTTTACAGATTTTTTCCCCTTATCTATTATGACTGTAGCTTTTCGAGGATTATTGTTGATAAAACTCTTCATAGCTTCTTTCATTATGTTGCCAGCATCTTTTGCTAAAGGCAGCATTTTTCTCCCAGGAATTAACCCTGCTACATATCCAATCTCAGCAAGTCTGCATGCATGGTCTGCAATTCTTTCCAAGTATCGTGCAACATTTGAGTAAACAACACCTTCGAAAGGGGTTGCTTTTAATTGGCGGGAAAGACTTGAATTTTCCAGCATCATATTGAATTGTCTTTCAATAAACCATTGAAGTTTATCAGCTTCTTTGTCTCTATCGACAACATCATCTGCCAAATCTTCAGACCCTTCTAAGATAAGTATAGAATCATTATACATTGCGCTGACAATTTTGTAGAGTCTTTTGATCGCAGTTCTGAATGGTAATGCACCAGGATTAGACATATCTATTAGGATAGCTTGCGTTGCTTCTTCTTCTATAATTTCGAATCCAATAACACTTGCTGAAAATTTACGTATTGTTTTTCTTTCCTTGATAGTCAATCTAGGACTTCCTACAACTTTTATTTCGGTACTTCCAGCCAGATAATTTCCAATTAAGTTTCTGAATAGGTGTTGACTTTCTTCATCATTGCATTGAACAGTTGTGATTTTCTTATTTGGATCAGATTGCCCAGGATCAATGGATATGGTTCCATCAGGTTGCTTTAATAATTTGACTTCTGAACCTGCATCTAGTTTATTTTTCTTTATCCATTTCTTTGGTAGTGATACTATCAAAGTGGAGCCTCCAGTTTTTTGTAATTTTCTACTTTCCATAAGTTTTAGCCTATCTCTGTGCTCACAAAGATATATAGTCTATATATAATATTTAGCATATATTTATTTATGGTTGATTTAAGGCTACAGTAATGTTTGGATTAGATTTAATGATATTTCTAGCAATCTTGATTGCAGGATATATGGCCTGGAACATAGGGGCCAATGATGTGGCTAATGCTATGGGGACGAGTGTCGGCAGTAAAGCTTTAACGTTGAGAAATGCGATAATTATTGCTGCGGTCTTTGAATTTTTGGGTGCTTTCTTCGCAGGTGATGCCGTTACTGATACTGTACGAAAAGGCGTTCTAGTTATTTCTGAAGAAGATATGGCTGAGTTGTCAACTGAACTTTACTATGGTTTCATTGCATCAATGCTTGCCGCTGCGTTGTGGATTACTTTAGCAACTCGCTATGGACTTCCCGTATCTACAACACATAGTATCGTTGGCGGAATAGTAGGTATTGGAATATTTATTGATCCTGATTTAATTGATTATAGTAAAGTAGGACAGATTGTTATTAGTTGGATTGCATCTCCTCTTCTTGGAGGAATCCTAGCCTATAGCACTTTTTACGTTATAAAGACGATGATTTTAGATACTGACGATCCTATTGCCAGATCAAGGTGGATGGCCCCTATTTTGGCACTTCCAACTTTTTTTGTATTAAGTCTTGCACTACAATTCAAAGCACTCAAGTATATTTTACCTAGTAGTTGGCTTCCTTCAAAGAATTGCGCAGAAGGTTTAAGTTTTATTAATTCTCTGAGTTCATGTTTGCCTGTACAAAGTTTGCTGGCAGCTTTAGTTATAGCTCTATTCTGTAGTACCATTCTCTATGCAATTTTACGCAATTATGAGTTTGAAGAAACAGGGTATCATGGTGTTGAAACAATTTTTGTATGGTTACAGGTCATTACAGCATGTTATGTTGCCTTTGCACATGGAGCTAATGATAGAAGTAATGCAATCGGACCGATGGCTGCAGTCTGGCAAGTTTTCAAGAGTGGATCATTAGGTTCAGAAGCTGAAGTCCCACTTTGGTTAGTACTTCTTGGAAGTTTAGGGATAGTGATAGGAATTACGACATGGGGTTATCGCGTAATGAAAACTATTGGTGAAAAGATTACACACATTACACCCACTCGAGGTTTCGCAGCTCAGTTTGCCGCAGCAACAACAGTACTTATTTTTTCAATGCCTTTTTTAGCTATTCCAATATCTACTACACACACCCTTGTAGGTTCTGTAGTCGGCGTTGGACTTGCAGGTGGAGCTTCTTCGGTAGACTTTCGTGTTTTTGGTAAAATAGCAGCTAGTTGGGTCGCAAGTATACCTGCAGCTGGTATTGGGTCTATGGTTTTGTATGCAATATTTGGACTGAATGAAACACGTTTCATTATCACAGTTTTGATTATTATGGCAGCAATAGTATGGCTTGTCTACAATTCAATAAAATCAGGCCCAAAGGTTGAAATTGAAGTTGGGAATGGAGCATAACAATGAAACTCTTTGAAAGTCGAATTGGCCCTAGTGTTTTCAAATCATACTACAAACATGCTGAGAGTGTTTTTGAGACTGTTAAAAATATGAATACTTGCGTCAAGGCAGCTTGCAATGAAGAAGATATAGTCGAACATATCAAGGCAACATCTGAATCTGAGTTAAAAGCAGATAAAATAAAGAGTGAAATACGTGATGTTTTACGAGGTAGCGTGCGTTTGGCAGTCGATAAGCCCGTATTCTTAGATATGGTTTCTCGCCAAGACAGGATTGCAGATTATGCAGAAAATGTTACAGAGATTTTATCTTTTAGAAAGTTATATGAAAATAAAGACGCTCAAGTCTTAGTTCTTTCACTTGCAGATGCTGTAACTTCAACAGTGGATGAATATCGAAAAACTGTAGGAAGATTTGAATATCTTTTGGAGTCTGCTTTTGCTAACAAAGAAAAAGACATAATGCACAAACATATAGGTAAAGTAAACGATTTAGAACATGAAGCTGATTTAGCAGAGGCTAAGGCTGCAGCTTTTGTATTTACTAATGGCGACGATCAACCTTTGGCAGCAGCCCATATGTACCGTTTAATCCAGAGACTTGATGATGTTGCTAATGCGGCCGAAACTGCAGCTAATAGTCTTCTTCCAATAATATCTAAATAGATAACTATTATTTGAGGCATTTACTGGCCTTCTAATGCGCTTAGAAGTCCCTCACTACACACAGACTATGGATTTCAGCTGCGGTCCAGCTTGTGTAGCTATGGCGTTGAAATATTTTAATTTTGTAAGTGAAATGAGTAGAGATTTAGAAGTTGAGTTATGGAGAGAAACTAGCTCTGTAGAAATGTACGGAGCCGGTCGCTATGGTATTTCAGCACCCCTTGTTGTACGAGGGCTTAATGTCCATATAATTACAGATAACCCGGGCCTTGGTTTCATTGAGAGATCTAAAACGTATGTCAAATCTCTAAATGGAAGCATATCGTATCTTGAATTTTTTTATGATATGCAAAAAAGAACCTGTTCTTTGAATGGAGCAACCCAAGAAATCAAAAAACCAACATTACAAGATATTCGAGAAGGTCTTCAATCTGATAGAGTTCTATTTGCCTTGGTTTCTACAATAATATTTGAGGAAGAAGATGAAGACATACCCCATTGGATTGTAATCACTGGTGAAGAAAATGGAATTCTAACAGTCAATAATCCAATTGATGATGATGAAAGTAAATCACATCGGCCGATATATTTTGAAGATCTATATACTAATGTGGAGCCTTATCAAGAAACAACTTTGATTAGTGTCGGTACTAAATCTTTGAATAAAGAGCCAGTTCCTGAACCACCTTTACCAACTAAATATTTAGAAAACACTGGTTGATAGATAAAACCACATCAAGTATAATCCTACGATTATCATTATAACTCCACCAACTATTTCAATTTGTCTTATAGATGCTTTTAGTTTATCTATAATTGTGCTTTCTGATGCAGCTACTAACATAGTAAATGCAACCATCAGCATTCCTGCAGTAAATGAAAATATTAAGAAAACAAGAAGTCCAGTAATTATTCCTCTACCAATACTGGCAGTAAGCAATCCAATTACAACTGGAGCTACACAACCGGCAGCTGCAGAGCCATAAGCCACACCATACCAAAAGAGACCAACTCTAGTTCCATCTGAATTTCCAGAAAAAGTAAAGTCTTTGGACCAATATTGTTGCATTAATTTTTCTATTCCATTTTTTGCAACAGTTATAGGTGGTGAATTACCTATGATTGCTATTAAATTTCGGAATGGCCTTACAATTGGTTCAGAATCATATTCCATCACCATCATGATTCCAAGTCCAGCAATCATTATTCCAACAACTAGTTCTAATAGAGGAATAAAACCTCCAATTATGCTAATGAATGGAATCAATAAAATACCAATAAGTAATAGTACACCAGTTAGACCAGCAGCTGCAGCCAAACCGTCTGGTAATGTTTCTCTTGCAGCAGTTTCATCAAATTTACCAGTGCGTTGTTTTTTATTAGCTAAGTAAAAAGACATGTATCCAGGTAACATTGGGAAAGAACAAGGAGAAAAGAAAACCATTACTCCAGCGCCAACTGCAAAGAAATAGATAGATGATTGTTTAAGATTAACAACTCCACCTTGTCCACTCAGGGCTTTATCCACTTCCAATTCAAGTTCTTCTAAAGACATAGGTCCAATATGAGAAAAGGTAATTTCGCCATTTTCATCAATAATAAATATTTTTGGAGTTCCAATTACATCATATGCAATTTCAATGTCTCCGTTGGTATCTCCTAGAGCGTGCCTCCATTCATGATTTTTAGCATAATTTCTTAACTTATTTTCATCATCATTTCCAAACACACTAACTGATAAAATTTCAATATCATCTTTATCCATTTTTTCAGAATAAGGCTCTAACGCGTCCTTTACAAACTTCTCACAAGGTTCACAAGTTGTAAACATGAAATCTAGAATAACAACTTTTTCACCTTCATAATCTGAAAGAGAAAAAGAAGACCCTTCTGTATCTGTTAAAGTAAAATCAGGAGCATTATTATCACCACCAATCATACCGTATAGGATAATTGCCAAAATAAGCATAACTGAAGTGCCTATAGCAAATAAAACTCGATTTTCCCCTATCGTTTCACTTGTATTTTCAACTAGAACATCCCAATTTGTCTTTTCAACCGGCTCGTCTTTTTTTGTAACCACTAGCTTTCACCTAGTTTTTTCTTCTAATTAATCCAATTAATAAAGCTACAGTCACTGCTAATATACTAAAACCAGGAGAATCTTCTACCGCTTTATTTCCAGTGCCTTCGAATTGTTTTGCATCACTAGCTGCAAAGCCTTGCTTTCCATCTACTAGTAAAATACGATACCATACAGGATCGCCACTGCTAAATTCAATAGATGCAGTAGCTACATTATTTTCATCAATTTGCATAGGCATTACTCCCCAAGTTTCATCGTTATATGAGCCATTGTGAAAATTATAAATCACATAAGCTGAACCAATTCCATCTTCGTCTTCTAAGACAGCACTAACTTCAGCTAAATTTCCGTTTAGTTTCTCATCATAGTTAACAACTTTCGGAGGTTCATTTTGCTCATCATATGCTGTTGTTTCAGGTGTAGCAGAATTAGCAGCCCTTGGAGTATCAGCAGCATTACCAGTTTTCCCGGATGAAGTTGTTCTTGAAGTATCGTCATTATCGTATACTACTGCTACAACTGAAATTTTAGCAGGATTAATTGGCGTTGGAATAGGGTGCTCTCCTTCTTGGGCATTTCCATCTTTATCTTCATGTCCACTCATATAATCGATAGTGTCAGGAATTATCCATTCTACTTCATGAGTCCATGTTTCTGCAGCTTGTAGTTCGATCTGTTCATTTGTCAATGCATTTTCTCTGAATACGTTATGGGTAAGGACTTCTTTTTCTTCTACAGAACTCCAAGCCATTATGTCATCTTCAACTACAAACAGGTATACACTTGAATCTAGAACATCAGGATTCAATGGTGTACTAATTCCACCTTCTCCAAGATAAGTTAAATTTACAGTAAAAACAAACCGATCTTCTCTAAATTCTTGCCATACTCTCAATTCAGTTGGCTTGACATCTCTTTCACCACTTTCATAGTAGTGGTCCTTGTAAGTATCATATGTTCCATCTCCACCACCTAATTCTTCAATATAACCACCGTCAAATTGAGCATCTGGAGTGCCTTGAACTGAATAGTGGTTGTATCGGTCTTTAGCTTCTTGACTAGCAAATTCATCATCAGAACCACCGTTAATTTGGTGGAATGAAACGAAGGTTACTGGAAGTCCAGGCTCTTCTCTAAATTCTCTCCACAATTTTGCAACATCAGGATCAATTCCCATACATGGAGGGCATCCTAGACTGGTGAATTGCTCCATAATAGGTCTGTGTGTCCATCCGTTTGGATACTCATCTGGTTCTTGATTCGTAGCAACACTTGGAGTTACCAATGAAGAAATAACGAATAAAAAACAGACAGCTATTGCAATAAAATTTCGTGTAAAGTTCATACTATCACTTTACTTGAATATGATATGGTCTTATTTTACAGTTGTGTTTAGCCTGAACTAGGTCTTCTAGCCCATGAAATAAAGCCAGCTATAGCAGCAATCAAAGCGACGCCACCACCAATAAGGAATATTGGTAATTCTTTTTCAGCCGATGGAGGCGTTCCACCATCAGTGCCTACAAATTGTATTACTTCAGTTTTACTTGAAGTTTTATTTCCATCTACAAAAAGGACTTGATAAAATATAGGATCTTCTCCTGAATATGGGATTAAAGAAGTACCAGTGGCATCAGAATAAGCATAACAAATTCCAGTTTCTTCATCACACACTTCCTCACCTTCTATTTTCATTTCATCAGTTATCCATTCACCAGTAAAATTACTTGACTGGTAATTATAAACAACATATGAGTTCCCAATCCCTTCATCTGCATCAAATGTTGTTTGAATTTCAGCCCCCTCACTCAAAAATTTCTCTGTTTTAGTTTTTATTTCAGGTACATCTCTATCTGGATTATCATATAGTGTAGATTTTGGTGTGGCTGATTGTATTGCTCTAGGGGTAGGATATGTATCATCTCCATTAGAATCTTGGTCATTACCAGAGTCTGTATCGTCTCTATCAAATACAACCGCAATAGGAACCATTCTTCCAGGATTAATTGGGATTTTTATATCTCCTGTAACTCCATCCCCATCAATCTGAGTAGTTGGTACTTTCCAAACTGCCTTAAATGTATCATTACCTCCTTCTTCTAAAGTAAATTCTTCATCCTCTATAGCATATTCTCGGAATATCATTCGATTATTCCAGATGGAGTCTAAATATGAAGAATAAGCAGGTACACCGTCTTCAACCATAAATACGAAAAGTTCGCCATTCAAATCAGGACTTTCTCCTAAAATATCATCAGGTTCAGTTGGTAATCCATCATCTCCACCAGTTTGCCCATGATAGACAACATCAACAGTTATTTTGAATTGACCTGCTTCACCTTCACTCTCTGAACCAATGAATTCACTGTATAAATCTAAATCGACAATTTTGAAAGGTTCATCATTACCTTCTCCTTCTCTTGGTCCAGAGTCTTCAATAGCTTGGACATAATCTTGATAATTTGATTCACCACCGCCGCCAACATATCTATAGTTTCCATCGAATTGAGCATTTGGAGTTCCAGTTTGCCCATAATGGTCAGTCATACGAGATTTTGATTGTTCCGTATGGAATGGGTCATCACCAGCTCCGCCATTTGTTTGATGAAAAACGATTACATTATATGGATTCGATTCATCCATTTCCACATCATGTATTACTTCATCCATAGCTGGATCAGCATAAGACATACAGTAAACACAGCTTAGGCTTGAGAACAATTCGACAAATGGTCTATGTGTCCAATCGTTAGGGTAAGTTCTCTCAGAATCCTTGGTTTCTATTTCATAAATTTCATCTGCTAAACCTGATGAACAAGGAACACAGAAAGATAGGGCAATTGCCATAGCCATTGCTAATTTGACAGATTCTAACATATTGTGACGATTGATTGGCAATATATGATAGTATCGTTTGATTACAGCATAACCTGATTTGAAGTTATAAACTATGCTTTTACTGTGTATTCAAGATGATTAGACGTCATTTCATGACAAAGAGATTTTACGAGGATGCATGTAAAATTGCCAAAGATAAAAATAAAGAATTAATGGTGATAGGCGATCCTTGTCATGGAGCTTATTTTTCATTTGTCTCTAGATATTTCCCTAATTGTGAGCATGGAGATGTTACTATCGATCTTTATGGTTGTTCAGAATGTAATCGAATGGATATAAATGATATGAAAGCATGGTCACAGTTTGCTACAGACTCCTATGTAGTTATGGAAACAGGAACAATTTCTTATTCAGAAGATATTAAGAAACTTCTTAAAGAGATTAAGAGGATTTCAGGAGGGGATTTCTTATCATCAGGAAGTACTCAAGGATATCTCTGGGAGTATTTGTTGTATAAAACGTACGATACTCAATTGAATTATATCATATATCCTTTTGATTTCCGAGATGCCAAGGCTCACAAATCCAAAAATTTAGAAACAAAAGAATTTTTAAGTTTAGATTTTCAAAAAATGTAATGGCGCGGGGAGGGGGATTTGAACCCCCGTGGGATTAACTCCCATTGGATTAGCAATCCAACGCAATGGCCAGACTATGCGACCCCCGCTAATTCGTCTCGACCAACCGGCCATATAAGGCAATTACGCTCAAACCAGAACCATTAAAGTGCCAAGTCAATTAGAATAATTGTGGATATTAATCTGGTAACTTCCAATCTCGGAAAAGTTGAAGAATTAACGCATATTTTGGAACCATTTGGGCATAAAGCATCGCAATTACAAGTAGATTGCCCTGAAATTCAAGCCTCTACTTTGGAAGAAGTTGTAGATTTTGGATTAGATTGGTTATCGGCTAAGAAAATTCAAACTCCATTCATTATTGATGATGCCGGAATATTTATTGAAGTTCTACAAAATTTCCCTGGAGTTTACTCACGCTATGTGTATGATACGATTGGCCTTCAAGGAGTTTTGAAACAAATGGAAGGATTAGAAGATAAATCCACAAAATTCAAATGCGTTTTAGGATTGATGCTCGAAGATGGCTCTAAACATAAATTTGTAGGCGAATGTAAAGGAAATCTCATCTCTGAAATTAGAGGTACTGGTGGTTTTGGATACGATCCAATTTTTATTCCTGATGGTTACGAGAGAACATTTTCAGAATTATCTCCTGAGGAAAAAAACAGCATAAGTCATCGAGGCCGCGCAATGGAGAAATTAGTCAATTTCTTATCTAGTATGGAAAATTGATTATGGATTATTGTAAAAACTGTCTAATGCCGATTATTTCTGATGTTGAAGATCAGATATATTGTAGTAATCAGTGTTGGATTAGTTCTCGTCAGACTAAGTCAGACGGACGTTGGCCAGCATGGCGTGTTTGGGGGCATATTGTTGGAATTTTTGCCTTATTATTTGTATTGTTAATTGTTGTGACCTCATTTGTTGAGGAATTGGTATATTTTGTAGTTGTATCTACTATATTGTCGGGAATTTTAGTTTTTCTTATATTGAAAAATACACATACTTCTGAAAGTTTTAAAGAATTATTGACTTTCCCTAGAAATGGTGAAGTTTGGCGTTTAATTGGAATTGTAATACTGATTGATGTTTTTCTTGTTAAACCGTTGCATGTTGTTTTTACTACTTACTTTTTTCCAGAGGCAAATGAACAAGCAATAATTACTGCTATTGAAGAATTATCCTACCAATCATCTATTTTGATGGCTCTATCTGTTTCAATATTAACACCTATATTGGAAGAATTATTGTTTCGAGGTTTTATTCTAGGAGTCTTATTAAAATGTTATGATGATCGAACATCAATAGTCATATCTGCCTTAATTTTTGCTATTGTACATGAGCCCATCGCTTATGGAATGGCTTTTGGCGGTGGTTTACTTTATGGATGGCTCCGCGTTAAAACAGGGAGCATCATTCCTAGTATGGTAACGCATATACTTTGGAACAGTTTTGTAAGTATTATTGTTCTTTTTTACTAACCACGTTTCATATATAGCATTAATTTTGCGGTCATGTGAAGCATGTCTTAGTATGTGTGGCTTGGCCTTACGCCAACGGTCCTTTGCACTTAGGACATATGGCTGGCTGTTATTTGCCACCCGATATATTCGCACGGTACCATCGTTTGAAAGGAAATAAAGTCCTGATGGTTAGTGGAAGTGATATGCATGGGACTCCGATTACAGTTACAGCTCAGCAAGAAGGGAAAACACCTGAGCAAGTTGCGATGGAGTATCATAAACTCAATAGTAATTCTATTGAAAAAATGGGTATTTCGTTTGATTTATTCACTCACACACATACCAAAGAGCATGCTGAAGTTGCTTTATCAATATTAAAAAAATTAGATGATAATGGATACATTGAACCAAGAATTTCGGAAGAACCTTATGATCCTGTTGCTGAACAATTTTTACCAGATAGATATGTCGAAGGAACTTGTCCGCATTGTAAATATGAATCTGCAAGAGGTGATCAATGTGATGATTGTGGAAAAACTTTAGATTCAAAAGAGTTGATAACTCCGCGTTCTAAGTTGAATCCAGATGCAAAGATTGAATTCAAAGAAACTGAACATTTATTTTTCAAATTATCCGAATTTCGAGATACGTTATTAGAGTGGTTATCAGAGGGTAAAGAGCATTGGCGTCCTTCTGTAATTAATTTTACAAGAAATTGGCTCAAAGAAGGATTGATTGATAGAGCAGTAACTAGAGATTTGGAGTGGGGTATCGAGATTCCACGAGAAGGTTATGAAACCAAGAGAATGTATGTTTGGTTTGAAGCAGTAATGGGATATTATTCAGCCTCAGTTCATTGGGCTAAGAACCAAGGCAAACCAGATGAATGGAAAAAGTGGTGGGAACGTGAAGAATCAGAGCACTATTATTTCATGGCTAAAGATAACATACCTTTCCACACAATTATTTGGCCAGCTATGCTTTCAGGTTGTGGATACAAACTCCCATATGATGTTCCTGCAAATGAATATTTATTATTAGATTCTTCACAATTCTCTAAATCAAGAAGACATGCAATTTGGATTCCCGATTATTTAGATCGATATGATCCTGAATTATTGCGTTTTTATTTGGCAGCAATAATGCCTGAACAAAAGGATGCAAATTTTACATGGGAAGACTATGTAACTCGAATAAATACTGAATTGATTGGAAATTATGGTAATTTACTTTACAGAGTCATGTCATTTGCAAACAAAAATTATCCCGATGGGCTCCATTCAGATGCTACTACAATTCCCTCACTTAATGAAAAGATAATAGAAACTCAAAAACGAGTCTCCGAGGCTTTAGAAGCGTGTAAATTCAAAAAAGCATTACAAGCCGTTATGGAATTATCGCAAGCGGGAAACATAGCATTGAATGAAGCTGCACCATGGAAACAATTGAAAGCCGATAGAGATGCCTGTGAAGCAACCTTAGTTACATTTTTGAATTTATGTCGTAGTTTATCAGTAATGATGACACCATTCTTGCCAAAGTCATCCCAGAAAGCCTGGGATTACATGGGCCAGAAAGATAAAATTGAAGATCTTGGATGGAATTCAGCTCTTGAAGTCAAGACGAATTTCAAATTAGAACAACCCTTGCCATTGTTTACTAAGTTAAACATGGACGAAATATTGGAGAAAGAAATGCCCCCAGAGGAAACAAACGAGCTAGCTAACGTCAAACCAGAGATAACTTTTGACGATTTTAAGAAATTGGATATCCGAATAGGAACTGTGGAACAAGTAGAACCTCATCCTAATGCAGATAAACTTTGGCTTTTAGATGTAAATTTTGGAGGTCCTACTAAGAGGATTGTCACTGGTCTTCGAGGCATCTATAAATCGGACGAACTTTTAGGTAAGAAAATTGCAGTTCTGGTTAACTTGGCCCCTGCAAAATTCAGAGGTGAAGATTCTAACGGAATGTTATTGGCTGCAGAGGGAGAAGGCATTGTTAGTCTCCTACAGCCAGATAAAGAAATTAAAGATGGAAGTGAAATTCATTAGTGGCCAAACCACTAAAACCCACCTCTCGTGCAACTGATTTAGGGCCTGTAGCCTAGCCTGGAAGGGCGTCTGGCTTCTAACCAGAAGATCCAGGGTTCGAATCCCTGCAGGCCCGCCATTCTTTTTAGAATGGCAATTTTGATAATTCTACGTTCCCACCTGTAAGTATAATTCCGATATTTTCAATTCCTTCCAGTGCCTTAAATTTATCACTCAGAACTACAGCCACAGGAGTGGCAGAACTTGGTTCAATGATAATCTTCATTCTTTCCCAGACTAGTTTCATTGCCTTTATTACTTCATCGTCGGTAACAGTGTGTATTGCATTCAGATGATTTTTTAGTATATTCCAAGTATTCTCTCCTAAGCCTGTAAGCAATCCATCACAGATAGTATTAGGATTTTCTTGAGGTAGTCTTTTTCCTTCTTTAAGTGAGCGATATGCGTCATCTGCTCCTTCCGGTTCAGCCCCATATAATTTAGCATTTGGTAGAAGACTACGAGTAGTTATGCATGTACCAGACATTAGTCCACCTCCTCCAATTGGCGCAATAACTGCATCTAAATTTTCGACATCTTCAATTAATTCTAATGCTGCAGTTCCTTGTCCAGCGATTACATTAGGATTATTGAATGGATGAATAACAGTTGCTCCCGTTTTTTCAGCAATATCGTCTAAAGTTGTTCTTCTAGCTTCTAAAGTAGGCTCACATAATGTAATTTTTGCCTTATAGTTTTTTACAGCATTTAGTTTAACTTTTGGAGCATTATTTGGCATAACAATATAAGAGGGAATTCCCTTCATCATAGCTGCATAAGCTACAGCTTGAGCATGATTTCCACTACTGTGAGTACAAACACCTTTCGAAGCTTCATCATCACTTAGAAGAGAGACCGCATTCCATCCACCTCTGAATTTGAATGCCCCTACCTTTTGGAAATTTTCACACTTAAAGAAAAGTTTACGCCCTGCTAAGAGATCTAAAGTTTCATTCGTCAGTACTGGAGTTCTGTGCCCAATTCCCTTTATGCGTTTAGCAGCAGCTCGCACATCATCTATAGAAGCTGAATATTTTTTCATTGGAGTTTGATGGGATACAACCATGATAAAAAAGGTTAATATGGACTCGTATAATCATTTTTTATGACGCCATATTATCCTCAAACTGTGATTTATGAGGAGAAAAAAACAACATATTGGATATTTATGTTTATTCTGGTTTTTATTGGTATGATGGTTTTTCTTGTATATTTACAAACAAGAGCCTCACTTGGATATTTCATAATCTTACCTTTAATTGGACTATCTTTTGGAATTTTTGTAACTTACAATATGGCTTTTTATTCAGTTAAAATCTTTGACGATAGAACAATACAATTTGGTTTTCTAAATTGGAATAAGAAACTTCAACCAAGTGAAATAAATTCAATTGAAGAGATACCATATCATCCAATACGAGAATTTGGCGGTTTAGGCTGGAGAATTGGAAGAGGACGCAAAAATGGAAAATGGAGAATAGGTTATGTTATATGGCTTGAGAAAGGTATTGAAATAGAAGCAACGAATGGGAAATACTACGTCTTTGGAACTGATAATCCACAAGAAATTCTTTCTTTATTGCAATAATTTTTCGGGGGACTAGTATTTAAACCTTTAAATAGGCACTTTATATAGAAAGATTCCCCCCAGAGGTATTTTACATGGCAGAAATAATAGTAGTTAACGTCGTAGCAAGTGCGTCAATTGGTAAAGAATTGATGCTTCAGGATATAGCTTTCCAGTTAGAAGGTGCAGAGTATGATCAGGATAGATTTCCAGGACTAATTTATAAATTAGCAGAACCAAAAACTGCAGTTTTAATTTTTAGAAGCGGTAAAGTTGTTTGTACCGGTGCAAGATCAATACCAGATGTGCATGTTGCAATTAACAAAGTAGTCGATGAGCTTAGGGTATTGGATATGCCTGTTAAGGATGAACCTGATATTGTAATACAAAATATAGTAGCTACAACTAATTTAGAATCAACTTTGAATTTAATTCAGATAGCAATGTCTCTTGGTTTTGAAAATGTAGAGTATGAACCAGAAGCTTTCCCAGGACTTGTATATCGTATGGATGATCCTAAAGTTGTCCTATTGTTATTTGGAAGTGGAAAGATGGTTTGTGTAGGTGCTCGTGAAGTGAACGACATTAAGAATGCAGTTAGAAATATCAAAGAAGAATTATCTACTGCAGGTTTAATGAGGACCTAAGTTTTATGATAACTGTTGAACAGTTAATTCAAAGATTAGAGGACTTACATGAAGATACGGGAGATCAATCTCTTGAAATAGCAGTCGATTTGTTTAATAAAATGCGCCGTAATATTTCTGGACGCAATACTCTTTATGGGTACCTTTCAGATGACAAATGGCGAGAATTAGAATGGTAATTTAAAAATGAGTGATACAGAAATCCGAGAAATAAGAACATTAAAAGTTGGGCGATACATAGTCATTGATAATGAGCCTTGTAAATTGGTAGAATATATTACCTCTAAGCCTGGAAAACACGGTGAAGCTAAGGCACGTATGGTAGCTATCGGTCTTTTTGATAATCAAAAAAGATCTCTAGTTCATCCCGTCAAACACAAAGTTCACGTTCCACTTGTAGATAGGCGTAAAGCTCAGATTTTAGCCCACATGGGTGCTGAAGTTCAGATGATGGATCTTGAGACCTTTGAAACATTTAATGTACCTTTAGCAGAGATTCCTGAAAAATTCCATTCAGCTATGGAACCGGGTAATGAGATTGTTTTTCTTTCAGCCATGGGCCGTAAACTGGTAACAGACTAAAGTGTCAGAGTTCTTTGCTGATGCCGAATCTTCTTACAATGAAGCTCGGTTTGTTTACTATGGCTATCCGTTTGATGGTACTGCTTGTTTCCGTAAAGGGGCTTCTGAAGCTCCCGATGCAATTCGTAAGAATAGTTATAATTTTGAAACATATTTACTAGAACTAGGGATTGATTTATCTGATGTCTTAGCAAATGATTGGGGTAATTTAGATATTACTGATGATCAGGATAAGAATGAGAAGTTGTTAGAAGATTTGGTTTTAAAAATTGTTAATGAAGGCAAGTTTCCCATTGGTTTAGGAGGAGAACATTCCCTAACTCCGGCTGCAGTTAAGGCAGCCCATACCAAATATCCTAATTTAGCAGTAGTAATACTAGATGCACATTTAGATTTTAGAAATGAATACGAAGGAAATACAAAGTCCCATGCAACGGTTACTCGAAGAATTAGCGATATCGTAGGTATAGATAATGTTCGTTCAATAGGTATTCGTTCAGTTTCCCAATCAGAGATTGCAGAAGCTCGTTCAGTTGGTTTAAAATTTGTGGAATCAGGTTGGACTGAATTACGTGAATACTTAGCAGATGTTATAGATGATTTAGATGGTCCCGTTTATTTGAGTCTTGATATGGATGCCATTGATCCTGCTTTTGCACCTGGTGTTGGTACACCTGAACCATTTGGTATGACGCCTTATGAAGTAATACAAACAATCAATTTCTTTGCAGATAGAATAGTTGGTTTTGATTGCGTTGAAGTATGCCCACCTCATGACAATGGCAATACTTCTGCATTAGCTGCACGCCTTACTAGACATTTAGTTGGTGCAGTTTGGCAATGCCAAGAAAGATTCAAATAATTTTTTTGTTGTATTTTTCTAATGACCTATCCGTTCATTAAAAATCAAAATAACCGCGCGCCTAAAATAGTGCTTCTTTGGTGGAAAGATTAGTGCGGGGGTCGCATAGTCTGGCCAATTGCGTCGGGCTCAAAATCCGATCCTTAGTGGTACGTGGGTTCGAATCCCTCCCCCCGCACCATGAATTCACAAATTAATTAAACATCTTTTAACGATATTATCTTCAATAATATGTTCTTTAATTATATCTTTAACATCTTTTTCAGGATTATTAATTCTATACCATACACCTTCAGGATATATTACAATTGTTGGACCTTGTTCACAAAAATCTAAACAGGCAGATCCATTTGCCCGTACCTTTCCTACTAAATTCATTTTAACAATTTCATCCTTGAACATCATTTTGATTTTACTACCTTCTTTTTCTTGGCAACAACCCCGAGGATGACCAGATACTCTTGAATTTTCACAAATAAAGATATGTTTTTCAAATCCAATTGAAGTTCGTCCTTTCGGGTCTTTCATTTTAACCCCTCTAACCAGAGTTCATGGAATGTTAAATCATCAGTCAACTCAGGATGAAAAGTTAATGCCATATTTTTTCCTTCAATACAACCAACAATATTATCATCAACCCAAGCAATCGGTTTAGTTTTGGTTCCTATTGATATAATTGCAGGAGCTCGGATAAATATGCCTTTGAATTTATTTTTATTTTCCACTAGAATATTTTTTTCAAATGAATCTTTCTGCCTTCCATAATAATTTCTATCAATTTCCATATCTATCTTACTAAAGGTTTCATTTACACCTTTGCCAATTAGAATAGCGCCAGCGCAAGTGCCCATTATTGGTAAATCACTTTCATCAATTACTTTCCATAATCCAGAATTCTTCAAAAGGTTCCTTAAAGTGGTAGATTCACCACCAGGCATAATTAATCCAGAGATGTGTTGTAAATCCGAAGGTGTTCGAATTTCTATAACATTCATTCCAGCCTTTTCTACACAACTTTTGTGTTCCGAAACAGCACCTTGCAGCGCCAGAATACCGATGTCCATTAATAGACGAATACCTTTGGTTTTAAAGAAGTTTCATTTGTTCTTAAAAAAAAAATACTAACCTTTATATTAAGATGGCGTCATGGTAAGTACCCTTCAGATGGGCGCAAGCCCACTGATACAAGGACTCAACCAAGGTGTGTACATATGCAAGAAACTAGTAATGTAAACAAGCAAAATTGGGCTACGAAGCTAATGGCTATCGTGGTCGTCGTGTCAATGGTAGGAAGCACATTTGTGCTCTTTGCTCCAGAGGCATCGGCAAGAACCGGAAGCGATTCTTTCGGTTATACTTTTAAAGATAGTAGCGAAGCTGGATTAGATGCTACCTGGACTGAATTAATCGGTACCGCAGGCACAACAACATTGTTGTCCTCAAGTACAGATGGCGGTCAGGGACCATATGATCTTCCGTTTGCCTTTGAGTTATATGAAAAAGAATATACAAAATGGGGTAACGGCGGAGATAATGGATACATTACTCTAGGCGCTGCTGTTTCTAATCAATGGACTTCTTATCATATCCCAGCCAGTCAATTAGGTGACGCTGCAGTAGCAGGAGCTTGGTTTGATGGCGGTTTTTGTAGAAGTAGTAATCCGACTGCAGGTGTTTATTACAACACAATAGGTACTACTCCTAACCGACAATTCATTGTTCAATACCAAGACCAAGGTGCTTGGTATCCTTCAGTTTACCAGTGTCCTGGCGCAGCAGCAGCTGACGCATTGACTTGGCAAATTATATTACATGAAGGTTCAAATAAAATTTCAGTTAATTACCAAGATACCAATGGTGGCTACGGTTCAGATAATGAACAAGCTACAACAGGTATCCAAGGAAAACCAGAAGGTAATTCAGTAGGTTTAGAATATATTTACAGAAATTCCCCTGTGGCCTTCAATACGCTTGATGATAATGGTGGATCAACGGTAGAATTTTTACCACCACCTCCAGCAAGAAATGATATTCGCTTAAAAGCAACTAATATTCCAGATCCGGTGTCTTTAGCAGATAACAACCAAATGGGTGCAACCATATCTAACAATGGTGTAAACTGTGATACAGCTGGAGATTGTGAACCAATAGCTGAAACAGATATTTCAGTAAGTGCTAAAGTTTTTAGTATTAAAGAAGAAACTACAGACTACACTTTTGATGACAGAACAAACACTGAAGGATTTACACATGAATCAATTCAAGGAGTAGATGGTTGGACACAAGCTTTGAATGATGGAAACGGTAATTATAACGAAGGAGATGAAGGTGCTGATGATGGCGCTTGGTCATCCGGTCGTAAATCTGAGTCATTGGGCGGAATGTTCGATGATAATCAAAAGATACATTATGATGGAACAGATATATTAATTTCCAATCCAGGAGATGACAGTCTTAAGAAGTTATCACCTGCGACTAATACAGTCACAGAGATAATTCCATACTGGCATAATTACTTACATATGAATATTGATGTTACTGAAGATGGAACAAATTATTATACATTAGCAAGAACTTCAGGCACTTATAATGCTATGACTAAAGTATGTAAATGGCTTATGTCAGATGTATCTGCTGCCCCACTCTGTAATACAACAAATGTGAAATATGGAACTGCTTTAACTTATTATGATGGTGAAGTATTTGTTTTACAAACTTATTCCAGTGCATCTTACCGAAAGGTTATAGTTTTAGATGCAACTGATATGACTAAAAGTACAGATTTCTCATATGGTAGTGGTATTTCAGCTTATTCATATGCACAAGATATCGATGTCAATGAAGACGGAGATGGATCTTTATGGATTGCTTACAGAGATTTTTCTGGAACGGTAAGAGAATATCACCGTGATGGCAGTGGAGGGTATTCTCAATCAAGTTATTCACAAACATACATGTATTCTAGATATCACAGTTCTATAACTGTATCTGATGATTATGTATATACTACTGGATATTACTATAGCAGTTATTATGGTGGAATCAAGAGATTATCTACCTCTGGTGGTTCAGTTAATACATTGTTCAGTTCTTATTCAGTTAATGGATATCGAAGTTCAATGGCTGTAACATCATCTGGTGACATTTATGTTGCAACTAATTATGCTTACAGTTACTACAATTTCGCTAATTGGGATGATAAAATATTTGTCCATGAAGGAACTACTGGTGGATCAGATTATAGTTCTACACCATCAGCAACTTTAGGTCCTAATCCTGCAAGTCTTTCAGCATTGAAAACGCCAATATATGACACTTCAGATGCAGTAGGAATGACAATGTCGTTCAAGATTTCGTACCAATTTTATTATTTGTATGAAGGTGCATTAATGGAAAGTTCAACGGATGGCGGTGCAACTTGGGACTACATTCCAAGTACAGCTTTTAGTCAAGGTGAGTATTATGGAACTGGTTCTAATTATTATGGAAATCCAATGGATATTTCAAAACAACAATGGACCTATTATAACACAAATGCTGCATATACTTACAATACGCAAGTAGCGCCATGGAAAACTATGGGGTTAGATTTGACCTCTTTTGCAGGTTATGATGCAGTTCAATTCCGATGGGTTGTAGGTTTCAATCAGTATGATAATACATATTACTATAATTCATACTTCAGATTAGATGATGTCTCAGTAACTATGAAGGTTGCTGATGTGACGTATGCTGAAGAAACTAAAATTGTTACTTCTTTAGGTTTCAAAGAAACAGCTACAGTTAGTTTCTTTGAAAATGACGCATTCAAACCAATGGACTTAGGAATGAAAGTTGGAGATAAAGTTGGAATTCTAGTTAATGTTCCAGATAATGGTGGAGATCAGGATATGTCTAATAATCGTGATGTCCAATTCCGTGATGTTAAGTATGTAATATTCTCAGATAATTTTGAGGATGGCGACGGGTCAGACTGGTCTTACGGTAAGATTAGGTATGGTTCAGGAGAATCATGGAGTGTAGCTGATGATTCAGCTTATGGTGGTTCTTATTCTATGGACAGTGGACACAGAATGGATGAATCTCCACTTCCTGCAGATAATTGGGCCGCAAGTCCATCAATGGACTTGTCACTTCCAGTCGAAGCTTCATTACAAATGTATATTGCATATTATGCATACTACACGTATGATGGTTTCCAAGTTCAAGCTTCACCAGATGGTGGAACAACCTGGAATCTTTTAACGCCAGATGCAGATAATGAAAAACAATATTATGTAATTTACAACTATGCATATTACAATAATCCATTGAGAGGCCAGAAAGGTTACGCATACTATGGATCATCAACAGGATTCACTTATAGTCCAGATCCACAAGGATTCAAGAAGGCAACATTCGATTTAACTGAATATTGTGGCAATCCAGATGTTAAGATTCGGTTTGTAACAGGTTGGGGTACTTTACCAACAGCCTATCCTTACTACGATTCTTTCATGCGTGTTGACGATGTGGCAGTTACTGGATTAGTTTACAACAACAATGTAGGTCTCAACGGATTTGATTTACCAGATCCACTTGGCGTGGATTCAACAGTAGCAATAGAAACTGAGGTAATCAATGCAGGTTTAATTAACCAAGATAGTGGAGCTACAAAGGTAAGGCTTCAGCTAGGTCCTATTGGTGTTGAAACGTATGCTATGTCAGAAGATTTCGAATCTTATGCAAGCGAAAGTGAAGCAATAACAGCTGGTTGGACTTCTAGTGACGACTGTAACATAACTTCATGTCCTAATTGGGGAACTTATGGAGAGGCTGGATTCGTTCTAAATGATGATGAAGGAGATGGCGATGAAAGTACTTCTTGGGGTCCAGACGGTGGTGAATTCCAAATGTATTATGGAGGAGGTTCTACAGAAGTAGTAACTCCTGGTTTGGATTTCTCTGGTACTGAATCTGATTTGTCATTAACATTAAAACACAGATATAACTTCGATTATTATGCAGGATATACATCCTATAATGGTGGTCAAGTACAGATATCATTGGATGGCGGAACTACATATTCTATGATTGAGCCAGTAGGCGGATATCCTGGAACAATGTACAATTATGCAGGTTACGGTAATCCATTGTATGGACAAAAAGGATTTGTTCACTGTGGTGACTGTTCAGGAGTTTCCGGTGGAGCAGGTGATGATAAAGATAAATATGTTTCATCTACTTTTGATATGGCAGCTTATTCAGGAATGGATGACGTCAGAATCAAATTCATTACTGGTATGTACAGTTATCAATGGCCTGGAGATGGAGAACACTGGCACATTGATTCATTGAGTTTCACAGGAACTGGAATGGCTAGTGTAGCCAAATCACAGACTTGGGACATCACAGGAGATGGAACACTTGGTGAATTCATGAGTGGAGCTTCACAAACTGTAGGTCTCGATTATTACTTCCAAGTTCCAGGACAATACAAAATTGTTTTTGATACATGGATTGGAGATAATCCTTCATCCGGTATTGATGAGTTTGCAGGTGATAATTCATTAGGTTTGGCTAGAGAGACTATGTTCACAGTCGGAGGAACTACTGCAGATGATACAACGAATCAGAAGAAAGTAGACGACAATGGTAGAATAATGTATAACTCTGGTTGGAGTGCTCAGAAAGATGGTGGACCGGCCGAAGGATTCATGTTTAGACCTTCAGCAACAACTGGAGCTACTACTGCACCAGTCTGGTGGTCTGGAATTGATGCATATGGTCAAGCTTACAACGGTGACGATGTAAGTTTAGTTTCACCAGTATTTGATCTTTCAAAAGCAACATCAGCTAAGCTAGTCTTTGATCACAAATACTTCTTCCAAGGTTATGAGTATACATGGGCTAACTACTACTATGATGGTGGTAGAGTTGAAATTAGTGCTGACGAAGGTGCTACTTGGACTGGACTGTCTGTAACAGGCGGTGAACCATATGGTGGAGTTGTCTACAATTATGCATATTATGGTAATCCATTAGCAGGAAAGGAAGCATTTGTTATGGACTCAGGTGGTGCATTTGTAAGTAGTGAATGTAGATTAGATTCATTCACTGGTGCTGGATTTGATACATTACAAATCAGATTCCGATTAGGTGGCGCTTTCTACAATTACCAAACATCTTGGGAAATTGATGGCGTAGGAATTTATGGTCTTGGTTTTGACCTTGACATGACTTCTGACTCAACACCTTATACTTTAGAAGTAGGTGAAGGAGCAACATTCTCAACCTCTTTCAAGAATCAGGGAGCGGGAGATCTAGGGCCTTCAGGAACTGTAACTTCAGCTTTTGCAACTGCATACGTGAATAAGGTAGATGGTACTGAAGTATGGTCTGCATCACAAACATTAGGTAGTTTGAATATGGCTTACTATGATTCATTAGGTAACACATATGCTGGGGAATCAACTCCACAGATCAACTTTACTTATCCAGGTATGGATAAAGCTGGAGTTTACACTGCAGGTGTTAAAATAACAAATGCAGATGGAACTGATTTATCTGATTTATTCTCATCAAATCATGACGCAAGTCACATGTTGATAGTAGGAAAGAGTGCAGACATGGGAGCTCCACTTCTAACTGGCGGTGAAAACTGGGCAGCTACTTCTAATGAGCCTTCATCTGTCGG
>Ga0206683_10000468_pt1 | contig 29590 bp, 21 predicted proteins | sample M280m12015metaG_FD_155483 | JGI IMG/M metagenome (GOLD analysis project Ga0206683, IMG submission 155483) | Ammonia-oxidizing marine archaeal communities from Monterey Bay, California, United States - M2 80m 12015 | ecosystem: Environmental > Aquatic > Marine > Intertidal zone | place: USA...
GAATAAAGCCGACGACGAATCTTTTGCAAATAAAGATGTGTTGGAGGATTCAGCTTAGAGCGAGGCAGTCCAAGGCAATCTGTTCTGAAACGGTCCAATGCCTTAAGCGACCAATCTCTAGAGTTGTGTTCTCCGATTCGGAGTTGTAAGTGGTACGGGATATTCTGCTGATTAAGCAGACATCACTTGGTGACGTCGTGCACGCCACGGCGGCAATTAGATCCGTGAGACTCGCTTATCCGAAAGCCCGAATTGCGGTTTTGACCTCGACGACTGCTGCCGACGTTCTGAATCCTAGTGAAGATATCGACGATCTGCTTACCTTTGATCGCTACCGCGTGAAGGCTAATTGGTGGCGAAGGCCGCTGTGGACGATTGGCCACATCAGCAAGACCATAAAGCAGGTCAGAAGGACACGCTTTGATATCGCCATCGATCTCCAGGGAAGCTGGAAAACGGTGATTTTTCTTTGGGCGGCGCGTACCCAAAATCGCTTTGTGAAGGGTAGGTGGTGGTTTGCTAAACGATTTCATCAGCCAAAACTTCATGCCGTTGATGAGATGGAAGGCGTTTTGATGTTAAGCGGAATAGATCCCCAGCAGCATCACCCAGTGTTAACGCTAAAGGACGAAGATCGTGAGAAAGCGGCCAGCTTGCTGGCTGAGCTACCGATTAACAAACGAAAGCTCGCGATTTTTTGTCCGACCACGCGATGGCCGACGAAAAATTGGCCTCTGCAGAACTATCTCGCTCTTGCCGAAAAACTAAAAGATCATTTCTACGTCGTCTTTACAGGAAGTCCAGATGATAAAGCGGTCATTGATAAATGGATAGCGACTACTTCACCATCTAAGGTCAAGAATCTCGCCGGCAGTCTTTCGCTTCGAGAATTCTTCGCGCTGATGAGCTCTGCGGATCTCGTGGTGACTGGCGATAGCCTGCCGATGCATGCGGCATCCGCTTTTGGCCGCCCTTTAGTTGCGCTTTTCGGTCCGACAGATGAGGCGCTTGTGGGGCCAAGAAGCAAAAATTCTTTTGTATTGCGAGCGGATGTGAATTGCGTGCGCTGTTATCGAAGGCGTAGCTGTGAAAAGGATTGCATCAGTGCCATTTCTATTGAAGCCGTTAGTTCGGCTATTCAGAAGGTAGGCGCTTAGCTAGGAAAATGGAGTCTGCGGCTTGATTCAGTTACGCCAGAAAGCGGGCGTAAGTAGGACCAATAGGGTAAAGATTTCCAGACGCCCCATCAGCATTGCGGTGCACAGTACCCATTTGCCCACCGTTGTCACCCCGGCGTAATTGTCCGCAACCGAACCCAGCCCCGGACCGAGATTGTTCAGACAGGCGGTTATCGCTGAAAAGGCGGTGACCAGGTCGACACCCGTTGCTGTCATGGCGATTGACAGGCCCACGTAGCTGAGGATGTACAGGGCAAAAAATCCCCAGACCGCGTTAACAACGTGATCGGGCACCGGCTTATTTCCCAGCTTGATGGTGATGAATGCACTGGGGTGTATCAGTTGATTGATTTCACGCCTGCCCTGTTTGTACAACAGAACCAGCCGGATCATTTTCATGCCGCCGGCGGTCGAGCCGGCACATCCACCGACGGCGCTCATCATGATTAACATGACCGGCAGGAATGACGGCCACCAGTGAAAACCGGTGGTAGTGAAGCCAGTGGTCGTACCAATGGAGATCACCTGGAAAATACCATGCCACAAGGTATCGCTGATACCCGGGTAGACACGCCAATAAAGGAGCATGGTGACAGTAAGAAGGATAATGACCGAAAAAAAACCGATATATGCCCGCACTTCTGAATCCTGCAGGTAGGCTAGCGGTGAGCGTGAGCGCACTACGGTAAAGTGCAGTGCGAAATTGACAGCGGATACCAGCATGAAACAACTTGCAATAATCGAGATTGCCGGGCTATCAAAGAAACCCATGCTCAGGTCATGAGTTGAGAAGCCACCGATTGCCACGGTGGAAAAAGCATGGCCAACTGCATCGAAAACACTCATGCCGCTCAGCCAGTAGGCCAGAGCGCAACTGACTGTGAGTCCCAAGTAGATATACCACAGCGCCTTAGCGGTTTCGGTGATCCGTGGCGTCAGCTTGGCGTCTTTCATTGGCCCCGGAGTTTCGGCACGGTAAAGTTGCATGCCACCGACTCCGAGCATTGGCATTACAGCGACTGCCAGTACAATGATGCCCATACCGCCGAGCCACTGGAGTTGCTGGCGGTAATACAGGATGGAAGCTGGCAGTTGATCTATGCCGGTGAGGACAGTGGCGCCAGTAGTTGTCAGCCCCGACATCGATTCGAATAACGCATCCGTGATACTCAACTGCGGATCGGGGGAAAGCAGTAGCGGCAATGCGCCGAACAGAGCTAATACAGTCCAGAACAGCACCACGACCAGGAAGCCGTCTCGTACTCTAAGCTCACGTTTTTTCGCGCGTAGTGGCAGCCACAAGGATAACCCTGCCACAATGGTGACTAGCCAGGCGACAAAGAACGCAAGCGCTCCACCATCGCCGCCAATCAGTGCGATCATCAGTGGCGGCAATAGTGTCGTGCTGAACATGACCAGCAACACGCCCAGAATCTTCAGCACAGCAGTGGATAGCATGGCTGTAGGCTCCTCCCCCCTTTAAACGAAGGTTACCGCTACCTGAAACAGTTGTTCGACATCATGGATGTGACGCTTGTCGACTACAAAAAGAATGACGTGGTCTTCCGATTCAATCACCGTGTCGTGATGGGCGATGACGACATCCTTCCCCCGGAGAATAGCGCCCAGTGTGATGCCTAGAGGCAGCGAGATGTCTTCAACCGAGCGACCAACAACTCGGGAATTGGTTTTGTCTCCATGGGCAATGGCCTCAATGGCCTCGGCAGCACCGCGTCGCAAAGAATGAACTGCGACCATGTCGCCGCGCCTGACATGGGTGAGCAGTGAGCCAACCGTCGCAAGGCGTGGTGATATGGCTATGTCGACTAGCGTATTTTCCATAAGATCAACATAAGCAGATCGGTTTACCAGAGCCATGGTACGTCGAGCTCCGAGTCGTTTAGCGAGCATGGCAGAGAGAATGTTGGCCTCGTCATCGTTAGTCAGCGAACAGAATATATCGATACTGTCGATATTCTCCTGATGCATTAATTCTTCATCTGCAGCGTCACCATGCAGGACGACGGTACGGTCGAGTTGCCCGGAAACCTGTTTTGCCCGGACTCCATTGTGCTCAACCAGTTTGACGTGGTAATGGGACTTTTCGAGGGTTTGTGCCAGACGTAACCCGATGTTACCTGCGCCGGTGAGCATAATGCGGCGGCCGGGCTTTTTTACCGCGCAAAGCTCGCTCATAACAGACTGGATATTTTCGCGGGCAGCCAGAAAAAATACCTCGTCACCTGGCTCGATGACAGTGTTACCTTCAGGGGGGATTGCCCGATCCTGACGGTAGATTGCAGCAACCCGGGTGTCCACGTTGGGCAGGTCCTCGCGCAGAGCTTTAAGTTCGCGGCCGATCAGAGGACTTTCTCTGTCAGCCCGAACTCCCACCAGCTGAATTCGGCCACTAGCAAAATTGACGACCTGCAATGCGCCCGGATACTCAATCAGATGCAGAATATGCTGAGTAACGATATGCTCGGGGCTGATAATGACGTCAATCGGGATCGCTTCATCAGTGAAGATGCCTGGATGGGAGAGGTATTCTGCTGACCGGATTCGCGCGATCTTTTTAGGCGTATTAAACAGTGAATGAGCAATCTGGCAGGCCGCCATATTGACTTCATCCTGGTTGGTTACCGCGAGCACCAGATCAGCGTCTCGCCCGCCAGCTTGTTCCAGTATGCTTGGATGAGAGGCAGCCCCGTGCAGGGTACGAATATCGAGTCGATCCTGAAGTCCGTCGAGTTTTTCATTGTCGATATCGACCAGAGTCACATCGTTGTCTTCGCGCGAGAGAATCTCCGCCATGGAAGTGCCGACTTGTCCTGCGCCCAGGATGATTATTTTCACGGGTACTGTTCCTTGCGGTTAACGAGTTTCATTGGCGATACTTTTCAGCCTTGGGGTTGATACCCAGACCTTTAAGTTTACGGTAGAGATGCGTGCGCTCGAGTTCGGCCCGTCGCGCCAGTTCACTGATATTTCCACCGGTTTGGTGCAGATGGAATTCTAGGTAGTCACGTTCAAAACCTTCTCGTGCTGATCTAAGCGGCCGACCGAAATCCCGCCAGGAATTTTTTTCCTCGACTTCATCAAGCGGGGTCGCGCTTTGGCTCATGACCTCACGAGTCTCTTCGGCGTCAATCTCCTCTGAGGTCGTTGTCAGCAGCATACGGTGAATGAAGTTGATCAACTCACGCACATTTCCGGGCCATGGACGGTTACGGAGGTAATTGATCGACGAGATGGAAAATCGACGAAAGGGTAGGCGTTGGTTCTCGGTGATCTGCTGAACATAATGATTTATCAGATCCGGAATATCCTCTCGATGCGCACGCAGAGGTGGAACCTGTATCGAAACCGTATTGATACGATAGAAAAGATCTTCCCGTAGCAATTTGTCGGCCATTTTTTGTTCCAGAGCTTGATTCGAAGTGGTCACGAGGCGGGTATTCAAGTCAAGTGGTGTTGTACCGCCCAAGCGAAAGAAACGGCCACCTTCAAGAGCGTTGAGTAATTTGGCCTGGGCGTCGAGATTTAAATCACCGATCTCGTCAAGTACCAATGTGCCGCCGTTGGCCTGCTCCAGTTGCCCAGGACGAGTGACACCTTCGCTTTCTGTTCCGAACAAAATAGCGCCGATGCTTTCAGCGGGCAGCGCGCCAAGATTCACTTCGATAAATGGCCCGCTGGAAAGTCTACTGGTCCGATGCAATGCACGGGCCGCAACACCTTTGCCTGAGCCTGCTTCCCCGCGAATCATAACTGCCTGATCGGTGGTTCCCACCCGGCTGATCAGTTGCTTTAGTTCAGCTAGCGATTCACTGTGGCCGATCAAACCGGCAGCAGGTTCGAGACGTGTTCTCAATTGCAGATTTTCAGTTTGCAGTCGCACGTTTTCAAGTGCTCGGGCTACGGTAACCAGTAGCTTGGCGATGGACAGCGGTTTTTCCAAAAAATCATAGGCGCCGACGCGAATGGCTTCGACCGCAGTTTCTACTGTGCCATGACCAGATATCATGATGACTGGAGTTTGTAGTATGTCCGAATCCTTGCGCCATTCGCGAAGTAAAGCGATGCCGTCGGTGTCCGGCATCCAGATATCCAGCAGCACCAGGTCAGGGCGATCTTCGACATAGCGAACGCGGGCCGTTGCCGCATCCTGGGCGGTTGTTACGGCGTACCCTTCATCACTCAGGATATCGCTGACTACTTGCCGTATATCCGGCTCATCATCGACGACAAGAACAGTAAATGGACTCATAGGGTTATTGCGCGTTTGAGGGCCCTGGGAGTTACTGGCGTAGCGGGAGCGAAATTATAACGGCAGCCCCACCATTGGACAGATTGGTCGCGCGGATATTGCCACCGTGCTCTTCGACAATCCGGCGACAGATTGCCAGCCCCAGTCCGCTGCCTTTTTCCTTTGAGGTCACATAAGGCTCAAAGATTCGGTCAATGGCTTGCGGATCGAACCCCGGGCCATTGTCATGGATCGTGAGGCTGATTCCTTGAGCGCTTTCGTTCAAGCGAGTACTGATTATGACTTCACCCGAATCACCCTCAAGGGCATCTTGTGCATTGATAACGAGATTATTCAGAACCTGACGCAAGGCGTTGGGGTCAGCCCGTGTTTGTCCCAGCTTGGTGTCCAGGTCGGTCAGTAGTTTGATAGGTGTTACTCCGGATCGGAAAAACTCGACGGTGTCGGTGACTAACTGGTTGATATCGATCAGGAGCAATTGCAAAGGCGCCGGCTGAGCATACTCGGTAAAGGCATTGACCATGGTTTTCATCGCTTCGACCTGCTGCACGATGGTTCTAGTCGATCGATCCAGTATTTCGCGCTGTTCAGGATCGACGCTCGACAGGTATTTATTGCGGATACGTTCAGCTGAGAGTTGTATTGGGGTCAGAGGGTTTTTGATCTCATGGGCAAGCCGGCGTGCCACTTCACCCCAGGCGGCGTCGCGCTGCGCCTTGAGTAATTCGGTTGCATCTTCGAAAACCACCACATAGCCTGGATCGACGCTTTCGGTATCTAGTCGAGTACCGCTGCAGATCAGAACATACCGGCCATTGGCGCCTGTGACGCTGATTTCACGCTGCCATTCCTTGGTCTGCTGTCTCATGCCCTTTCCTACCGCATCCAACAGAGTAGCCGCCCCGGGCAGGGCATCTCGCAATGGGTTGATTCCGGTGCCGATGAAGTTCTCCAGGTTCGCTTCAAGAATCCGCTGTGCTGCCGCGTTATAGGTGCGTAGATGTTGTTGCCCATCAAACGAGAGCACTCCAGCCGAAAGATGTGTCAGTACGGTATTGAGGTAGGCATGCTCTGCTTCGGCACTTTGCTGGCTTTCCAGGGCGACTTGCTGGGTGTTGCCGATTTCGCGGGTCATCCGGTTAAAGGAGTCAACGAGCACACCGAGTTCGTCTCCGCTTTGGACCGGTAATTGTTTATTGTAATCGCCCCGGGCAACCGCCTGGGTGCCCTCGGCCAGGTCGCGAAGCGGCGCGACCAGCCTTTGGACAAGAACTATCGACGCCCATAGTGCGATCAGCAATGTCATGACGGTAATCAGTGTCAGCATTAATACGAAGCTGACGGTCAGCGGGCCACGCAGGTATTTCAGTTTTTCATACTCTGTTGAAGCCGACTCTACGCTCTCGCCTAGGCGTGAATAACGCAGCGGCAATCGATGCAGCACCTGTAACACTCTTGCCGGCGTACTAACTCCAAGGCCAGGCACGGGTATCGCTACTCGGAGTATCAGTCCGCTGTCCTGGGTGGGCTCAAATTCAGCAAATATTCGGTCGCGACGGACTTTTCCTAAAACTTGCTTATCCGGCGCATCAGGCACCAGTGAGATCGCCATCTTGCTGCTAGATGCCAGAATTCGGCCACTGGCCGAATGTAGACTCATTTCCTCAAATTCTCCTGCTTCACGAAGCCTGTCAAGCAGGTTGTACAGTTGAAACGAAGAGGTAGTCGTTTCGATTAGCCGGGCAGTTTTGCGCGCTTGCTGGATCACATCGAGTTTGGTTGCTTCCAGTGTGCTTCTTCCCAGGAGTAGTGCGTCGTCAAGAGCTTGTTCTATCTGGACACCAAACCATGAGTCGATGCTTCGATTCAGAAACTGGACTGAAAAATAATAGACCATCGCGAGCGGCACGACAGCAAGGATCACGAAGGTCCCGATAAAGTGAAGCGTTAGTCGGGACCCCAGAGTCCGATTGCGGAACTGGATAACGAGCCTGCGGATCTGGAAGAAGGTTAGGATCGCCAGAATGGCAATTCCCGCAACATTTAAAACGATAAGCGCTACGTAGTGGTCACCAAAAAGGTCATCGTTCTTCGCACTCTGGCTGAGTAGAATAGATGCCACCAGCAGAACGATTGACAGGGCTAGCGTGAGCGCAAACCCCAGGGATCGATTCACCGGGTCTTGACCTTCCAGCGTTCCCAACTGCTGCGCAGTTGCCAATCCTTAAAAATAAGGGCAACCAGTTTCAAAGGTCCGGGCAGACTTTTACGATCTAGCGAAACCTGCAAACGCATCTGCAGGTCATCGTTCTCATGGGTGCCCGCGGGCAAGTCAACTGTTGTTGCAAAGCGACCTATAGCGCTCAGCGTCTCAGTTAGAGTAGGGAAATGATCAGTCGTCCCCGTCGCGACCTGGGTCAGGGTGTAACGGTTGGACAATGCATGGTGCTCCACGAGGAAGCGCTGCTCCCAGTTTGCTACCTTAAAGTACCACGATGCCAGGCTGGCCCGGTAGAGTCGGGTCCGCACCACTATGGTAAGCCCAATACCTTTGGATAGCGCTTGAGCAGGATCACCCGTGATCTTCAGGGTCAATTGTGCCGAGGTGCTGAGTAAGCCCCCAGCCAGTTTCGATTGCCCCGAATTAACGGCGAATTGGGCGTGCGCGTGTATCGAAAAACCGCCGAGCAGCATTGCCAGCAGCAACGCTTGCAGCAGGCGGATTGGCCGGGCGGTACCGGAATTTGGCTGAAAAAACATAGAGGGTGATTTTCGGGCTGGGCCGAATTATACGGTCTTGCCGAAATTCGTAGCCTTAATCCTTGAATAGCGATGCGAAGTACAGGCCATCATGCTCTTCGTTAGGCAGAAACTGAACTCCCAGTTCAGTTGTTAAGGCGCCTGATACGGTCGGTTTTTCGGGTTTTGCTCCAGAGTGATTACGGTGAAACTCAAGCAAGGGGCCGTCATTCTCTTGTGGCAGGACCGAGCAGGTAATGTAAAGCAATTGACCACCCGGAGCGAGCAAAGGCCACACCCTCTCTGCCATTTGTGCCTGGGTTCTTACGTACGCGATGATGTCAGAAGCTCGTCGATGGTGGCGGATATCAGGGTGTCGCCTCATGACTCCGGTCCCACTGCATGGTGCGTCCAATACGATTAGGTCAAAAAATTGACCATCCCACCAGGTTTCGGGCTGTAAGATGTCGCCCGCGATGAGCTTTGCTGTCAATCCGAGTCGAGTCAGGTTTTCACTGATTGCCTCTGTACGGCCTGGCCGATCAAGCGCGGTTAGAGATTTGATCTGCGGATACACCTCGAGCAGATGAGTGCATTTTCCGCCGGGGGCTGCACAGGCGTCGAGGACCCGAGCCCCTTCAGTAGGCAGGCAAAATATTGGTGTCATTTGCGCCGCCGCATCCTGTATTGACACCTTGCCCGCTGCAAAGCCAGGAAGCTCAGCCACGGACATGGGTTTGTCCAAAATGACACCCCAGGGGCTAAGCGTCGAGGCCTTTGCACCGAACCCTTGTTGCCGTAGCCACTCGAGGTATTCATCACGTGGCATCTGCAAGGAGTTAACCCGTAATGTCATGGGAGGTTTGCAGTTTGCTGTCTCCAACACTTGGTTCCACTGATCGGGCCAGGCCTTGCGTATTGCATTCAACAACCAGCGAGGAGTCGCAAAAAGTTCTTCATCACTGGTCGGTTCAGCATTGGTTTTAGCCCTTAAGTGAGAGCGTAATACGGCGTTTATCAGGCTGGTCGCCTTTTGAGCACCGAGCAGTGCTGCGGCGTCGACAGTGCTGGCTGTTACTGCGTAATCGGGTTCATCCAGGTGATCGTATTGGTAAAGCCCGCACACCAACAGCGATTCGAGTATTCGATCCCGGGCACGTAGTGGCCGATGTAATTGGCGCGACAAGACTCCTTGGTAGCGGTGCCACCAGCGCAGAGCGCCCCAGGCGATTTCCCGGGTTTCGCTAATGCGGCGCACCGGGACGGTGTTCAGATGCTTCTTGGCTGCCATCTCCAAAGAACGACCTTGGGCGACAACATCATGGACTATACGAGCGGCGACGGCACAAACTTCAGCGGTGGGCATGATCTTGACCCTGGGCTGTGAAAATCGAGCCGGACTTGATAGGGTGACCATGGAGAAAGGCTGGTGTATCCAGCGCTTTACCGCCTGGACGCTGCAGTTCTAGTAACTCAAGTACTCCATTGCCGGTTTGCACCTGAATCAATCCATTTTGGACGCTGAGAACGGTGCCAGGGTCCGCGCTGACACAGGATGGTTTCGCACGAGCCCGTCGGATCAGGTAATCCATATCGCCCAGTCGCGAGCGGGCCAGCGGCCAGGGATTGAAGGCTCGGATGCGTCGTTCCAGCACCTCGGCGGGCGACCGCCAGTCAAGCCAGGTTTCGGCTCGGGTGAGTTGTCGTGCGTAACAGGCCCCGGTGGCAGCCTGCGGTGTTCCGATAATGGGCGTTTGATGTAGTCGAACCAGTAGGCCTCGAAGTGCTTGTGCACCCAGCGTTGCGAGGCGATTGTGCAATGATCCGCTGTTTTCAGATTCATTGATTAATGTATCAGCTGTCGCTAAGACAGGCCCGGTATCGAGTCCTTCATCCATCTGCATCAGGGTTACGCCAGTATGGGTGTCCCCCGCTTCAATGGCTCGCTGAATGGGCGCAGCGCCACGCCACCGGGGCAACAGTGAAGCGTGAACGTTTATGCATCCCAGGCGTGGTGCCGTCAACACAGCGCCCGGCAGGATCAGGCCGTACGCGACAACTACCATGAGGTCGATGTCTAGTGTGGATAGGTACGGTGCCTCAGTATGCAGATCGGCCGGCTGGCGCAGTGTCAGTCCGTGATGCAGTGCGAGTTCTTTGATTGGGGACGGACGCAGTTTGCGGCCGCGTCCAGCCGGGCGATCTGGTTGGGTGTACACGGCACATACCTCCACATCAGAATCGAGCATGACCTCCAGTGAAGGTATTGCAAAATCAGGGGTACCAGCAAAAACTGCGCGTAGGGTCACTGTTGTCAGATAACAGGCGCGTTCTCTTTGTCGCAGCCAGTGGGGCGTTCCGAGTGGGATTCGCGAACGAGGCGTTTGCGAATTCGGTCACGCTTAAGCTGAGATAAATAGTCTACGAATACCTTGCCATCCAGGTGATCAACTTCGTGTTGGATACAGATTGCCAGTAGTCCCTCGGTATGCAACTCGACGGGTACTCCGTCGCCATCCAGCGCTGTGACGTTGGCCTGTGAGAAGCGTGCTACAGGTTCGATGACTCCGGGAACCGATAAGCAACCTTCCTCGGATTCAATGGTTTCGCCAGAACTGGAAATGACCGGGTTGATAAAGACCTGAAGTTGGTCGTGGGTCTCTGATATATCAATCACCACGACACGTTTCGTGACGTTCACCTGGGTAGCTGCCAAGCCGATGCCTGGTGCGGCGTACATGGTTTGGGCCATATCCTTCACAAGCTGTCTGATCGATTGATCTACGAACTCAACAGGCCTAGCCCGTTTTCGCAGTCGGGGGTCGGGGTACACCAGAATATCGAGCAACGCCATGGTTTCAGTGCAAGGTCAGGGTTTGTGAACTGGTTCGCTTGGCTCGCACGGCAACTGTTGTCTACACTACAATAGATGCGGCGAGGAATGAATGCAATGACTGCGGATTCTAACGGAATTATCTGGCGAAAAGGTATGCTGAACGCTTTGAAACAGCGCCCTGCAGGGCGGCTCTTAGTGCGATGGTTTGTGTTTTGCATGTTTGTGCTCGGGTCAGTATGTGCTCCGGTCCAGGCAGAGCGCCCTTTGCCAGCACTCTATACAGTCGAGACCGGTGATACCCTTTGGAGCATCGCAATGCAGTTGTGGGGGGATTCATTGCGTTGGCCTGAACTACTGGCGCGAAATCCGCAATTGATTGAACGCGGTGAACTAGTGCCGGGTGAAACCCTTGTTATTTCACCGCAAGATGAAGATGCTGCGGTGCAGTTCAAAGTGCTGCCTGTTCAAAAACGCAGCCCGGCAATACGCATCGAGACACCAGTGCGGGTGCCAGCCGTAATTCCTCCGGATGCGATTACGCCGTTTCTTAGCTACCCGTTACTGATGAATGAGGTAGACCCCGCGGTTGCGGGTCGTGTGATCAGCGGTCTAGATGGCGACGTTTTGTTGGGCCAATTCAGTAGTTTTTATGCTCAGAATCTGCCGACATCGGCAACAGGTTTGTACACGGTTTTTCGCCCCGGCCGCACATTGACGCATCCAGTCAGCGGCGAGGAATTGGGGGTGACGGCTCAATATCTCGGTACAGCTCAGTTGGATGAGCCTGGTGATGTCGCCCGATTGACCATCGTCAGTAGTGTTCAAGAGGTGAGCCCTGGTGATCGATTGATTTCCAGACAGGAAGAAATTGGTTTGCCGTATCTTTATCCAAAGGTACCGCAGGTTGCCGTAGACGCACATGTCGTCAGCACTTTCGGTGCGATCAGCGGAGTCGGGCTCTTTTCCGTTGTCGTGGTATCTGCCGGGAGTCAGGATGGGTTGACTCCCGGAGATATGCTCATGGTGGTGCACCCGGATAGGACTTTACTACTGACCCGAGATATTGTTCGGCCAGCCGTTAGTGCTGATCGTTGCACTTTGCCTACGGTTGCCATGAGCACGGTGCATGCCCGGCTGCTGGGCTGTGCCGAACGCTTGCCGGGTAGACGGCGCCTGGCCAGCGGCGAGGCGGAATTGATTACTCTGCCCGAGGGACGTTCAGGTGAACTGCTGGTCTTTCGGGTTTTTGATCGATTGAGTTACGCACTGGTTCGCGACGTTGAGCGCGCGATCCAGCCCAGCGATAGGGTAGTGAACCCCGGTACCTGACATTTCCGCCGGGGCATGGAAGCACCCGGTGAGCATAAGCGGACTGGTTTTCGCTGTCGCTGATTACAAGGCCAAGGAGGGCCAATTATGGACGAAAGAAATTTAGCCTGGTTGCGTATTGGACGTGCAACGCTCCCCGAAAGTATCAAGCGGGTTGTGCTTCAACATTTTCCTGACCCCCTCGAAGCGCTCAGCGCTGACTTATCGGTTTTGCCCAGACAGAGCCGGTTGCGTTCTGGGTCAAGGCTGACACTGGGTGGCCGTAGTAGCGAGCGGTCGGTAGCGCAGGATGTAAAATGGCTTGCGAGGCCGGGACATTCGGTGATTGGTCTGACTGATCAGAAATTTCCTGCGTTGTTGCGTGAAATTTCGTGCCCGCCCGTGGTGCTGTATTGCACGGGCGATGAATCCTTATTGCAGGGCCCGGCACTCGCGATTGTCGGCAGTCGTAATCCGACCCCGGCAGGGGTTGAAACCGCCCTTGATTTTGCCAGTGAGCTTGCAACGATTGGGATTGTAGTTACGAGCGGACTTGCGCTTGGGATTGATAGCGCTGCCCACCGCGGCGCTCTAAAGGTTCGCGGCCCAACGATTGCTGCATGTGCTACGGGTCTGGACATCGTTTATCCCCGATGTCACCGTGACCTTGCCCATCAGATCTCGGAAGGTGGTCTGGTAGTTTCAGAATTTGTACTTGGCACCGGTGTTAGGCGACACCATTTTCCCCAGCGCAACCGGCTTATCAGTGGGTTGAGCCTGGGTGCGTTGATCGTTGAGGCAGCGCCAGGAAGCGGTAGCCTGATTACTGCCGGTTTTGCCGCTGATCAGGGTCGCGAGGTGTTCGCGGTTCCCGGCTCGATCAATTCACCGCTTTCTCGTGGGCCTCACCAGTTGATCCGTGACGGCGCCCAATTGGTGGAGTCGGCAAGGCAGATTGTTGAGCACCTGTCACTGTCGAAAGAGGTTCAAGAAATCGTGAAACCTGCAGGAAAACAGCCATTCTGGTGCACTCTGGCCCTTGATGCTGTGGACTTTGCTCCCACCAGTGTCAATCAGGTCGCCCAGCGGTCAGGTTTGACGATCAGCGAGGTTTGCGCCATGCTGATAAGGATGGAGTTGGCAGGCCTGGTACGTAGTTGTGCAGGTGGGTATTTGCGTTTGCGTTGAGTTTGGTTTCAAAAAACCACCAGCGAGTACTGGTTCAGTGATCGCTGAACGACCGCCATGGGCAGGCCTAATCCTTGTTCGGTAATTCGGAGTTGAGAGCCGGTATGTCATGATCTGATAGTTGCAACAGGCCCGAGTGGTGAGTCGACTAAACGGGAATTCACGGTTTCAGTAAACGAGTTTGATAATTATGGGTAGGTCTTTAGTCATTGTTGAGTCGCCGGCCAAGGCGAAAACCATCAATAAGTACCTAGGCAGCGAATACGTGGTCAGATCAAGCGTTGGCCACGTTCGTGATTTGCCAGTCAGTGGCTCGAAAAAAAAGGCAGATCCCAAAGAGCGTGCGCGCCAAGCGGCGAAAACAAGAAAAATGTCACCGGCTGTCAAGGCGCGTTACCGCAAGAAAAAGACCTACAGTAATCTGGTCAAGAGTATGGGGGTAGATCCGCAGAACAACTGGGAAGCGAACTATCAGATTTTGCCCGATAAGACCAAGGTAGTCTCTGAGTTGCAAAAACTCGCAGTTGTTGCCGATTCAATCTACCTTGCGACTGACTTGGATCGCGAGGGTGAAGCGATCGCTTGGCATCTCAAAGAAGTGATCGGTGGTGATCCACAGCGTTATCGACGGGTAGTTTTTAATGAAATTACCCGCCAGGCAATTCATGAGGCCTTTGAGCATCCAGGCACGCTCGACGATCACAAAGTCGAGGCGCAGCAGGCCCGCCGTTTCCTTGATCGCGTGGTTGGATTTATGCTTTCGCCGCTGCTTTGGGCAAAAATCGCCCGTGGGTTGTCTGCTGGCCGTGTGCAGTCAGTTACAGTCAGTTTATTGGTTGAGCGTGAGCGCGAAATTCGCGCCTTTGTACCGGAAGAGTACTGGGAAGTATTTGCTGATACTGAATGTGCCGAAGGACCACTTCGCCTACAGGTAGCTAAGCAGCATGGCGAGAATTTCCGCCCTCAGAACAAAACCCAGACCCAGGCCGCACTGGCGTTGTTGACCCAGAACCCATATCAGGTATCAGATCGCACAGACAGACCGACTCAGTCACGACCCAATCCGCCGCTGATTACCTCTACTTTGCAGCAGGCGGCTAGCACCCGATTGGGTTTTTCTGTAAAGAAGACCATGATGCTGGCCCAGCGATTGTACGAAGCTGGCTTAATCACCTACATGCGTACCGATTCCACCAACTTGAGCGCTGATGCGCTATCAAGGTGTCGGCAGCACATTCATGATCAATTCGGCGAGAAATATTTGCCTGCGTCGGTGAATGTTTATGCCAGTAAAGCTGGGGCGCAGGAGGCTCACGAAGCGATTCGGCCGACTGATGTGCGCCAACGTGGGAGCAATCTTTCGCTGGAGGCTGATCAGCAGCGCTTGTATGACCTGGTATGTAATTATTTTGTTGCCTGTCAGATGACCCATGCCCAGTACTTGAGTTCAACCCTGACAGTCACTTGTGGTGATTTCGAACTGCGGGCTCGGGGGCGGATTCTGGTTTTTGACGGTCACACCCGTGCCTTACCACCGGCTGGCAAGCAGGAGAATATAGAACTGCCAGATATCCCCAAGGGGCGTCGGCTGACTCTGAAGCAGCTCGAGCCAGTGCAGAATTTCACCAAACCCCCGGCACGCTTTACCGAGGCCAGCCTGGTAAAGGAGCTCGAAAAACGTGGCATTGGTCGCCCTTCGACCTACGCGTCGATTATCTCGACGATCCAGGACCGCGGCTATGCGCGGCTTGCCAATCGGCGTTTTTATGCGCAGAAGATGGGTGAGATTGTTACTGACCGGTTGCGTGAGAACTTCAGCGAGCTGATGGATTACGGCTTTACAGCCGAAATGGAAGAGACCCTTGATGAAATCGCCACTGGCAAAAAAAACTGGAAGAACGTCCTGAATGGATTTTATGACAACTTTACCCAGAAACTGGATGCAGCCAATGGTAAAGGTGAGGGAAAAACAGCCGTTGGAGGCATGCGGGCGAATCTACCCACAGATACAGATATTCCGTGCCCGACTTGCGCTCGACATATGCAGATACGCAATGGGGCAACCGGTGTATTCCTGGGTTGCTCAGGCTACGGTTTGGCGCCCAAGGAGCGTTGTACCCAGACCTTAAACCTTGTTTCCGGAGATGATGTTGAGGATGCGAGCCTCGATGAGGATTTCGAGGTGCAACGACTGGTCCGCACGCGTCGCTGCGAGGTTTGTCATAGCGCTATGGAAGCTTACTTGATCGACAAAGACCGCAAGCTGCACATTTGCGGTAATAACCCTGACTGTTCTGGTTACGCGATAGAGGAGGGGGAATTTAAGCTAAAAGGTTACGATGGCCCGGTGCTTGAATGTGAGAAGTGCGGGGCTGAAATGCAGTTGAAGACTGGCCGTTTTGGAAAGTATTTCGGCTGCACTGGTGAGGATTGTAAGAACACCCGAAAACTACTGAGAAATGGTGAGCCGGCTCCGCCCCGGGCAGACCCCATACCTATGCCACATTTGCAGTGTAACAAAGTTGATGATTTTTACTTGTTGCGCGATGGTGCTTCGGGTATTTTTCTGGCGGCCAGCCAGTTTCCCCGAAATCGCGAAACCCGTGCCCCGTTGGTCGAGGAGATCCTCACAGTCAAGGACCAACTGGACCCTAAGCATCGTTATCTGGCGAGTGCTCCGGTGAGCGATCCGGCTGGAAACAAGGCTCAGGTCCGTTATAGCCGCAAGGCTCGGGAGCAGTACGTGATGACCGAGGTGGATGGCAAGGCCACCGGCTGGAAAGCGATATGTCCCGCCCGCGACGGACAATGGCTGATCGAAGAGAAAAGTCAATCAAGCACCAGATCTAGAAAAAAGACAGTCAGGAAAAAATCAACCAAGAAGAAAGCCGCTAAGAAAAAAACTACCCGAAAGAAAGTCCTCGGCAAGCGCGTTGAGAAAGAGGCGAGCGCCAACCAGGACAGCTGAGCAAATGTGTCAGAACAATCCCTGCACCGGGTCCGTGCTGCTGGCCCCGGTGCTTCGGCGTAGGTTTGGCGATGGGTCAGCGGTGGGTTCGGTTCCTGTAACGAAAAACTCATCGAAGCCCTGCGGGTCGTTTTCATCGGTAGGTAGGCCATTGTCCCGGTTAACCCGTAACGTGATAATTTTTTCAGGTCGTCGTTGTTTTACTTGGGGGCGGGCCAGAAGCGCGACCCGCATGTAGTTGAGCCAGACAGGTAAGGCGGCTCTGGCGCCAGATTCCCGTGAACCCAGGTCACGGGGACTGTCAAAACCTATCCATACACTGGTTACGATATCCGGGTTATATCCGGTAAACCAGGCATCGTGGTAATTATTGGTAGTGCCGGTTTTGCCGGCAAGATCGTTACGTCCGAGGGCTTGCGCGGCACGGCCGGTGCCGCTGCGAATAACCTCGCGCATCATGGAATCCATGATGAATGCATTTTCCGGTGACAGCACCCGACGGGCGAAACGGGGGTCGACGGTTCGCCGGCCAGCACTATGGGTGACGCCGGTCGGAGCTGGACAGTCGGGGCAGATCATCAGACGGTTGGTGTATTCCAAGATATCTCCTGATGGATCCTCAACGCGAGCAATGAAAAAGGGTTCAACCAGATAGCCACCGTTGGCAAATGCGGTATAGCCACGCGCGATCTCCAGAGGAGTAACCGTAGCCGATCCCAAGGCCAGTGCGAGGCCGCGGGGTAGTCGGTCACGATCAAAACCAAACTTTGCCAGGTAGTCGCGAACCAGTTCAATGCCCATTGCACGGACCAGGCGGACCGAAACCAGATTCAGTGAGAGGCTGAGCGCCTTGCGCAGACGTGTTGGTCCGAATACCTTACGACTATAGTTTTGAGGGCGCCAAGCCCCTCCCATATGGTCTTCGACGACGACTGGAGCACCGCTGACCAAGCTTGCTGCTGTAAAGCCGTTTTCCAGGGCAGCTGAATAAATAAATGGCTTGATATTTGAGCCGGGTTGGCGCAGCGCCTGGGTGGCGCGATTGAATTTGCTTTGCTTGAAGTTAAATCCTCCGACCAGCGCAAGTACCGCTCCATCGACAGAATTCAAAGAGACTAATGCACCTTGGATGAGGGGTGCCTGTGCCAGGCGAAGCGAGGCGTCTTCTCCAGTGGCGTAGATGACATCTCCAGGATTCAGAAATTGAGAGGGAGTTCGACCCGTCCAACGCCATCCATCAACAGTTATGGTTGCCGGTTGTCCCTTTGCCGTCAGAATATCCAGTGCGTCCCCCCCGGCTCGAAGTACCAGTACGGGTCGAAGGGGTGCTGGCGCATCGAACCGTGCCAGCGCCTTTGCTTGTTCTTCCGGGCTGGTGATTTTGTTAGGGTCGATGTACCCCTGCGGTCCGCGATACCCGTGGCGTTCTTCATAAGCCAGCAGCCCTGTCGTAAGGGCCTGGTTAGCTGCATCCTGGTAGGTTGGGTCGATGGTGGTATAGACCCGGAACCCGGATTGATAAGCCAAATCACCGTAACGCTCGACCATGTGCTTTCGAACTATTTCGCTGACATAAGGCGCGTAGACTTGGATTTTTGCTTTATGTTTTTCGGCTGTAACCGGAGCAGAACGTGCGCCAGCGTACTGGCTGTCACTGATCAGCTCCAGTCCACGCATTCGGCCTAGCACGTAGTTGCGCCGGTCAAGCGCTCGCTCGGGGTTGCTGACGGGATTACTGCGTGATGGGGCCTTGGGTAACCCTGCGAGCATTGCCAATTGGGCCAGAGACAGCTCCGACAGGCGTTTGTTGTAGTAAATCGAGGCAGCCGCCTGGAAACCGTATGCCCGATGCCCGAGAAAAATCTTATTTAGGTAAAGCTCGAGGATTTCTGCCTTGGTGAGTTCTCGTTCTAGTCGGAAAGCCAGTAGTACTTCCTTAATTTTGCGGCTATAGGTTTTCTCTCGCGATAGAAAATAATTACGGGCTACCTGCATGGTGATGGTGCTGGCGCCCTGGCGGCTATCCAAAGATTTCAGATTAGCGATAACCGCGCGTAGTACTCCCGAGAAATCGACACCATGGTGTTGAAAAAACCGATCATCCTCAGCAGCGAGTATTGCTTTGATCAGCAATTCCGGTGCTTCTTCGATCGGAATGGTAATACGTCGTTCGTCACCGAATTCGTCCATCAACCGGCCGTCGATCGTATATACCCGTAGTGGTTCCTTGAGACGGATATCCCGCACTTTGCTGGTCGGAGGGAGATCAGGCAGGACAATTGCTAGCCCGCCGGCCAGTGTGAGGATTCCGACTAGCATGAGGCTTACAAAAGCCCAGATAACAGTGCGAATCGACATAAGGATAGCCGCAAAGACCTCGCCGAATCAGAGCGAGAAACAGGTTGGCGGGGATTTTATCAAACGCCGACTCAAAACTGGATCTGCCGCTGGAGTGAAACTTCGATCGATGGAATGAGTTGATCGTATGACAGGCCGGGTTAGACTTATGGGCATGAGGGATTTGGTCAGCACATTAAATTTTTATCCGGTACCGGGAGTATCTGATCGAGTTGATTTACCCAGGCTTGGCGCATGAGTCTTTTTGGCCGAAGCAAAAATCAGGCACTGGGCATCGATATTGGCAGTGCCGTGGTTAAAGTGCTGGAAATGTCTGCCGTCCGTGGCGGTTATCGCGCCGACCGTTGTGCTTTGGAGCCCCTGCCAAGAAATGCGGTGGTTGAGCATGGTATCAGTGATCTCAAAGCGACCAGCGAAGCCGTGCACCGGGCAGTCAGTAATTCGCGCAGCGCTCGTAGGAATGCTGTGGTAGCGGTGTCACAGACCCACGTCGTTTCCCGTACTATCACTTTACCGGCGGGCCTAACTGATCGCGAGATGGAAGAGCAGGTCATGATTGAAGCGACGCAGCAGATTCCATATCCGCTAGACGAGATAAACCTGGATTATCGGATAATCGGTGGCGCGCGCTCGGGCAGCGATGATGAAGTCATGATCACTGCTTGCCGCAAAGAAATCGTTGAGGATTACATAGCAGTGATGGAACTCGCGGGGTTGCGTGCGGTGATCGTCGATGTGGGCTTATTTGCGATGGAGCGTAGTTTCGACTTTGTCGCTGCAACCCTAGGAGAATCACTGGAAGGTCGAGCTATTGCACTAATGGATTTCGGAGATGTGAGCACACGGCTGGATCTTTTTCTGGACGGTACCGTCATCTATAGTCGCGATCAGAATTTTGGCGGTCGGATTCTGACCGAGAATATCCGTTCGCGTTATGGCGTCGATTATCGGGAAGCTGAAGCGCTTAAACGCACCGGCGATCTTCCCCAGAATTACGAAGAGGATCTTCTTGGACCATTCCGGCAGGCCATGGCGCGAGAGGCGGCTCGGGGCGTGGAGTTTTGCCTGTCGGCGAGGAACGGGTTAGAGCAAGTTGACGCGCTGCTGATTTGTGGCGGTTGTTGTCAGATTCCCGGTGTAGCACCGCTCATCGAGGCGCAGGTCGGGGTGCCCACGCTCGTGGCTGATCTCTTTGCACCCGGGAGTGGGATCCGCGGCAGCAAACTGGTGCAACGCTATGCGCCATCTATGGTCAAGGCGGTTGGATTGGCTGTCAGGGGGACAGGTTGAATTCTGGCGTCAATCTGTTGCCCTGGCGTGAACAGCAGCGGGGGCGTCAGCGCCGTGGAGTTGCAATCATTGCCATCGCGCTTTGGTTGGGCAGTGCCGGATCCATCGGTGCTGTGTGGTGGAATCTAGATAGGGATATTGAGCATCAAAGAAGCCGCAACCAGTTTTTGATCGGCGAGATCAGCCGTGTTGAACGCCAATTGCAGGAGGTCAACGAAATACAGAATCGCAAAGAGGCGCTGATTGCACGTATGGAGGTTATCCGCCGGCTACAGGCAGACCGGGTACGGTTGGTGCGCGCTATGAGTGAGCTCGCTACCACAATTCCCGAAGGGATATTTTTTTCTTCCCTGCAGCGCAGCGTTGAGGGTATTAGTCTGACTGGCGTCGCTCAGTCCAGTTCGCGCATATCAGCGCTAATGGAGCAGCTTGCCGATACCGCCTCATTCGACCGCCCAGAACTCAATATGATCAATGTCGGCGATACCCAGGAGTTTGAACTGTGGGTATCTTTTGTGAGGTCTAACGAGAGCTACCTGACATCGGATGCTAACCAGTGAGTTGCGCTAGGAGTTTAGGGATATGAGCTGGTCAGACGAACTGCGCCTGCTCGATATCCAAGAGCCAGCAAGTTGGCCGACATGGTTCATGGTGGTTATGTCGTTGTTGATTTCTATCCTTTTACTGTTTGGCGGCTGGTATTTTCTGATCCAGGATCAGCAAAGAGTATTGGACTTAGAGCAGTCCAAAGAGACCGAACTGCGTAGGACTTTCAGCACCAAGAAAGGCATGGTAGTCAATTTGCCTGCCTATCAAAAGCAGATGTCGCAGATTGAGGACATGCTGGCGGTCATGGTGCATCAGTTGCCCGACAGCACAGAGGTTCCATCGCTGTTGGTTGATATCACTGAGGGTGGCGCTCGCCGGGGGCTCAATTTTCTGGTGTTTGATCCCCAGCAGGAGGAATTGGGAGATTTCTACGCAATATTGCCGATCCGGATGGAAGTAACAGGCTCTTATCATCAGCTCGCCGGGTTCATCAGTGATCTCGCGCAGATGCCCCGCGTCGTCACAGTGGGTGATATGACAATCACTGCTGACGAGACAGGATTGCTGACCATCTCGGTTATCCTAAAGACCTATCGTTACCTGTCGGAGGAAATCTGACAGTGAGCCTTTACGAATCCTTTATGAACCCCTGGTGGCGACACGGGCTATTAGCAGCAACTGTTATGTTACTGGGTGGCTGTGATGAAGAACGCTCACTTATCGATCTTGAAAATTTTGTTGAGACCGTACACCGTGATACCGTGCCACGGGTTGATCCGTTGCCAGAATTGCCACCTGTGGAATCGATGTTGTATCAGGCCGATGGAGCAGCGGATCCTTTCGCGCCGAGTAATGTATTTGGTGAGGGCGATGTCGAGGTTGAGGTTGAACCTGATCCATTGACGCCAGACGCCAGTCGTGTTGCCGAAGCGTTGGAAAAGTTTCCTCTCGATGCTCTGCAATTGGTGGGCACGATGCAAATAGACGCACATGCCTGGGCGCTAGTCAGCGTTCCAGACGGACAGATTCATCGCGTGGTCGAGGGAAGCTACCTAGGGCAGAATAACGGCAAGGTCGTCGCCATAGACCTGGATAAGAGTGCGCTCGAAATCGAGGAATTATTGCAAGGCCCTACCGGCCGTTGGGAAATTCGGCCGGCACGACTGGGCGTGAATCACTAATTGTATGGAATTTGAGGTAGATTCGGTCTCATGGGAAGTCGTATATTGAGAGCCAGTCGCTGGCAGCTAGGGGTGCTGATGTGCAGCGCCTTGTTGGTAATGATTACTTTGTCTGCGCGCGCTGTCGGCGATGATATCGCCCTGACAGCTATCAGTCATACTGCTTTGCCTGGCGGACAGCTACAGCTTAATATCCAATCTTCGGCACCGCTTCCTCAGCCCAGTGTTTTTCGTACCAGCGCTCCGGACCGGATCATACTGGATTTTTTCGGTGTCGCCAGTGCGTTGACTACCCCGGTAATCGATATTGGTCGTGGCGCAGTGGAGAGTGTCATGGTGGCGCAGACAGAGCAACGCTCGCGGGTGGTGATCAATCTGATTGCGCCTGTCGCTTATGAAAGCGTTCTCGATCTGGATGGTTTGACGCTTGTCATCGATCAGGCGCTAGCGGACGATGCGGCCAAGGCGCCCCCCGACCCTGCCGAATCCAGGATAGCAGGGCCAGTTCGGCACACTGGTGGCCAAGTGGGAACGGTTGATTTTCGTCGAAGTCCGGATGGCGCTGGGTGGGTAATTCTCGAATTTGATATTGAGGATCCCCGTATCAATGTGCGCGAACATCTGGGTGAGATTGTGCTGGATATTGATGATGCCAGTTTGGATGCATCTCTCGAGCGTCGACTCGATGTCATTGATTTTGCCACTCCAGTTCATTACGTAGATGCCTTTTCAACCGGGACTGGAGTTCGGGTGGTGGTAACCCCACGGGGGAGTTTTGACTTTGTTTCGGTTCAGTCAGGTAAGCGTTTTACCTTAGAGGTCTCAGATAAGCCGGCTGCTGGGGACGAAGGCCTGGAGGCGGTAACCTATGTGGGAAAGAATATCAGTTTTGATTTTCAGAATATCGCTGTTCGCAGCGCCTTGCAGCAGATTGCTCAGGAGACTGGCCTTAACTTTATTATCAGTGACAGTGTTAGCGGCGATATGAGCCTACGCCTGCAGGATGTCCCCTGGGATCAGGCACTCGATACGATCATGCAGACCAAGGGGTTGGCCCGGCGTGAACACGGTAATGTGGTTTGGATCGCTCCGGCTGAGGAGATAGCAAACCAGGAGCGATTGGCGCTCGAGGCTTCGAGGCAGGTTAGCGAACTCGAGCCGCTGGTGTCAGATCTTATTCAGGTCAATTACGCCAAAGCTGAGGATATTGCCAACCTCCTCAAATCGGTTCGCGCCATTGAACCCAACGTTCAACAGTCGATGTTCGGCAATGTTTCGGTCGCTGAGGTTCAGACCGAAGAGAACCGCCTTCTATCTGACCGGGGAAGCGTTACTGTTGATGCACGCACTAACTCGTTGCTGATCCAGGATACCGCGCAAAAAATCCGCGAGATTCGAAAACTCATCAACGAACTGGACCGGCCGGTCAAACAGGTGCTGATCGAAACCCGAATCGTCGAGGCCAATGAGGATTTCAGCCGTAACATCGGTGTTAAGCTCGGCCTAACTGGGATTAACAGTAATACTGACCTGGGCAGTTTGATTGGGTCGGGCTCGCTTTCGAATACAGCGGTTGTTCGCAACGATGGTGTCAGCGCCAGTGGAGATGGATCATTGGGGGTCGATCTGCCGGCAACTGGCGTCGGCTCGGTGGCACCGGCATCCTATGCGTTCACCCTGGCGAAGGCTGGTGCTGGTTGGGCTGCACTGATTGATCTGGAAATCTCGGCACTCGAGGCGGAAGGCAATGGTAAGATTGTTGCCAATCCACGGTTACTGACTGCGGATAAACAAGAAGCGCATATTGAGCAGGGGCAGGAGCGGATCTTTACGACCAACACGTTGGGGGAAGGGACCGTTGTAACCAAGAAGGCAGTACTGAGTTTGACAGTGACCCCACAGATTACACCCGATAATCGCGTTATCCTTGACGTTTTCGTCACTAAGGACTCATTCGTGTCGCCCACAGAAGAGAATATCAATACTCTCCAGGTCCGTACCCAGGTATTACTGGACAATGGTGAGACCGTAGTGCTGGGGGGCATCTATGAGCAACAGACTTCAGAAAGTGTTTCCAAAGTCCCAGTGCTAGGTGACCTGCCGATACTAGGCGCCCTTTTCAGAACTCGGGGAATCCTTGATAATCGCCGTGAGCTGCTCATATTCCTGACGCCACGTATTATTAATCCCGTGCTTACCGCGGGCTGACCCGGTACCGCCAGCGCCTGGCGGATAGGTGTATATAAAATAGGCCTGCTTTATGATTTCTGCGAGTAATATCTACCTGGTTGGGCCCATGGGGGTTGGTAAGACGACTGTCGGCAAGGCGCTGGCCAAGAGTCTGGGCATGGATTTTATCGACTCCGACCAGCAAATCGAAGACCGTACTGGCGTTAGCATCAGTACGATTTTTGATATTGAAGGTGAAGAGGGGTTTCGGAAACGTGAGGCCCAGATGATCTTCGAACTGGTACAAAAAAAGAACATTGTCCTGGCCACCGGTGGTGGCGCAGTTGCCCGTGAGGATGTGCGTAAGGTTATGCGACACAATGGCCTGGTGATATATCTACACGCAACTGTCGAGATGCTAGTTGAGCGCACCCGCTCAAGTAAGAACCGACCTCTGTTAAACACTGGCAAGGAGCCGCGTGAGGTTCTGGAATGCCTGATGCGGGAGCGTGAACCGCTGTATCGGGCTGAAGCCGATATTGTTTTCGAGACTGATTCACGATCACCCCATGCAGTGGCGCGGGATATCTGCAGCGAGATCAGAGAACGTTGGCAACGCTGAACGTAGATCTCGGTAGTCGCAGTTATCCGATCATCGTTGGTGCCGACCTGCTCGGCGATCGTACGCTGCTATCACCCTATCTTGCTGGTGATGAGGTCGTCGTCGTCAGCAATGACCGAGTGGCACCTCTTTATCTTGATCGGGTAACAGCGTCCCTGAAAGACAGGCGTCTAAGCTGCCAGATACTGCCAGATGGTGAACAGCATAAGACTGTAGGTACCCTGCAGCTGGTATTCGATACCTTGCTGGATAATCACTGTAGCCGAGACACGACACTGATCGCCTTGGGTGGTGGAGTGGTCGGCGACCTGGCGGGTTTTGCTGCGGCGTGCTACCAGAGGGGTATCGCGTTTATTCAGTTGCCGACGACATTGTTGGCCCAGGTTGATTCGGCAGTCGGTGGCAAGACGGCTGTTAATCATTCGCAGGGCAAGAATATGATTGGCGCTTTCCATCAGCCGGTGTGCGTCGTTTCGGATACCCGAACTTTGGTCACACTCGAACCGCGCCAGTTATCCGCAGGCCTCGCCGAGGTTATCAAGTGCGGTCTGATTTGTGACGAACTCTTTTTCTCCTGGTTGGAGGACAATATCGAAAAAGCGTTGGCCTATGATGAGGAAGTGCTCGAATACGTCATCATTGAATCGTGTCGTCATAAGGCTCAGATGGTCGCTCGCGACGAGAAGGAAGCTGGCGAGCGAGCGTTGTTGAATCTGGGGCACACTTTTGGTCACGCGATTGAGGTTGCAACCGGATACGGTAACTGGTTGCATGGCGAGGCAGTTTCGGCAGGGATAGTCATGGCAGCCACTATGTCCCAGAAGATGGGATGGCTGGATAAGGCGCAATGTGATCGTATTCGCGAGTTGTTGACTCGAGCCCGACTGCCCGTTGATCCACCCAGTGCAATGCGCCCAGCCGATTACCTGCAACACATGAAAGTCGATAAAAAGGTCAGTGGTGGTCGGGTGCGTTTGATATTGTTAGAAGCAATAGGTCGGGCCCGACTGGTATCTGACTACCCTGACGCGCTACTGCACGAAGTGTTGAGCGGATTCTCTCGATAGCTAAAATCTTCCTCTACGCCCAGGGTAGTCCACCCCCTTTTTTTTAACCAAAATATAGGTCTGTGGTAATTACTCAGAGCCATATCGTGGTTGTTTTTGCTACCAAACAAGGCGAGTTGCACCAATGAGGGGCAAATTCGAGCTGAGATCAACCAAATTCGCCCTGACAATAAGGTCAAACGGTTTGAACCTGTTTTTGGCTGTCGGTATACTTGTTCAGCCGTCCCGCTGGTATTGGCTGAACAAGACGGCATTCGCCTCCTGTACAGTTGTTGGCTGATTAGCCCTCCTTGAACCATGCGCGTTACTGCCGGGACGTGCGATACGGGTTCGTGCGCCTTGGGACATCTGTGGCCTATTGATAGGAGGGGTAAACCCCTGATGAGCAAACGACCAACCCGCCCCCAAGGGCTCTATGACCCGGCTTTTGAGCATGATAGTTGCGGTGTAGGCTTCGTTGCGCATATCGGCGGCACCGCCAGTCGCGGCATTGTTGACGATGCCTTTACGATGCTGAAAAGCATGGAGCATCGAGCAGGTGTCGGAGCGCAACCCAATAGTGGTGACGGCGCAGGTATTCTGACCGCCATACCTCACGAATTCCTTGCCAGAATAGTTCGTGATGAGTTGAGAATTACCTTACCCGCATCGGGACGTTTTGCAACGGGACTGGTATTTCTCCCCCGCAATACCGCTGAGCGGAATCACTGTAAGCGTATTGTTGGGACACTGATTGAAGCGCACGGCCAGAAATTGCTGGGCTGGCGGGTAGTGCCGGTCGCATCGGAAAACGCTGGTCTGGGTGATGCTGCAAGATTATCCGAGCCATGCGTGGAGCAGTTGCTGGTGGCTGCATCAGATGGTCTGAATCGCGATGCCTTCGAACGCAAGCTGTACCTGATCCAAAAACAGGCCAGCCATCAACTGCGGACCGCACAGAATCTGGCGCAGGGCAAAATGTTCTACGTTTGCTCACTCTCGACCCGCGTCATGATTTACAAGGGGATGCTCCGCACTTTGCAATTAATGGATTATTTCCCGGACCTCCAGGAATCAGATTACGTTAGTCATTTGGCCATGGTGCATGCCCGATTCTCCACAAATACATTTCCAAGCTGGGATCGAGCGCACCCCATGCGATTGATGGCGCACAACGGAGAGATCAATACCTTCCGGGGTAATCGAAACTGGATGCGGGCGCGTGAAGGTGTCATGCATAGTGATTTGTTCGGTGACGATCTTGCGTCGATCTTCCCGGTGATTGAACCCGATTGTTCAGATACCAGTGGTTTTGACAACGCGTTGGAATTCTTGTTGATAACGGGCCGAACGTTACAGGAATCCATCATGATGATGGTGCCTGAAGCGTGGCAGAAGCATGAATCGATGAATGCAGCTAAACGCGCCTTTTACGAATATAACTCGACGTTAATGGAGCCCTGGGACGGGCCGTCATCAGTCACTTTTACCGATGGACGCTATATTGGCGCAGTGCTCGACCGTAATGGTCTGCGGCCAAGTCGGTACTATGTCACCACAGATGATCGTGTGGTGATGGCGAGTGAAGTAGGTGTTTTGGCGATCGAGCCTGAAAAGATACGTGAGAAGGGCCGGCTTCAGCCCGGGCGAATGTTTCTTGTAGATTTTGAAAAAGGAGAGCTTGTCCCTGATCTTGAGCTCAAAACCGAATTCGCTGCACGACAACCCTATGCCCGGTGGCTGCAAGAACAGCGTATCGATCTTTGTGAACTTCCTGTAGCGAGTGAGGTGGCCGGGTTAGATAGCGCCTCACTGATACCCCGCCTGCGCGCTTTTGGCTATACGCTGGAAACTATGCATTTCATGTTGATCCCACTGATCCATGAGCAACGGGACCCGGTAGGATCCATGGGTAATGATTCTGCTTTAGCATGCCTCTCTGATCAGCCGCGACTGATTTACGATTACTTCAAACAACTGTTTGCACAGGTAACTAATCCGGCGATCGACTCCATTCGTGAAGATGTCATTATGTCTTTGGAATGCTATATCGGGCCTGAACAAAACTTGCTGAGCCCAGTCGCAAAGAGTTGCCATCGATTGCGGGTGGCTCACCCGATACTCACCCATGAGGAATTGGCTGCCATTGCCCAGCTGGATCATCGTGGTTGGCGCAGCCAGGTAATCGACATCACTTTTGATCGGTCATCTGGGGCAATCGGGTTGTTGCCCGCATTGGGGCGGATTTGCGAGGAGGCGGAGTCGGCAGTTGATGCGGGCGTCAGCCTGTTGGTATTGTCGGATCGCGCCCTGAGTGCAGATCGCCCAGCAGCCAGTATGCTGCTGGCAGCAGGAGCTGTGCATCAGCATCTGGTGCGTACAGCCAAGCGTACACGCGTGGGCTTGGTAGTTGAAACCGGGGAAGCCAGCGAGGTGCACCATCATTGCCTGTTGATCGGCTATGGCGTTGACGCGATTAACCCTTATCTTGCACTGGAATCATTATGGCAGTCGCGCCGCGACGGCAAACTGGATCCCAAAACCCTGCCTGACGATGCCGCAGTACTCAGTGCTTATCGCAAAGGTGTCGCCAAAGGCATTCTCAAGGTGATGGGAAAAATGGGGATCTCGACTCTGCAGTCTTATAAAGGCGCACAGATATTCGAGGCCGTCGGTGTGCAAAGCGAAGTCATCGACTTGTGCTTTACCGATACCGCAAGTCGTCTGCAAGGCGTGGGTTTTGATGTGCTGGCGCAGGAGATCCTGCGACGTCACGAGCTGGGATTTCCACGGTCTACCTCGGACAATATTGCGAGCTTGCCTAACCCCGGCGAATATCACTGGCGTGCCGGCGGCCGTAAACACGCTTGGGAGCCCCGGGCCATAGCCAGTTTGCAGCAGGCCGCTGGGCAAAACAATGAATCGGCCTATCGGGATTTTGCCGATACGATTAACGCTGAAGCCAGCGGCCGTTGCACATTGCGCGGACTGATGTCTTTCCGGGCTGGTGTAGCCGGCGCGCCTGTGGCGCTGTCCGAGGTCGAACCTGCAGCCCACATTGTGCGGCGTTTTTGTACTGGTGCCATGAGTTTTGGATCCATCTCTCCCGAGGCACATGAAACACTCGCGATTGCAATGAATCGTCTGGGTGGTAAGAGTAATACAGGGGAGGGTGGTGAGGATCCTCAGCGGTTCCAGCCACTTGCCAACGGCGATCTCAAGCGCTCGGCGATCAAGCAGGTGGCTTCGGGTCGTTTTGGGGTTACTGCCTGGTATCTTTCTAACGCAGACGAAATCCAGATCAAGATTTCCCAGGGTGCCAAGCCCGGTGAAGGCGGTGAATTGCCGGGTACTAAGGTTGATGAAAACATCGCCCGGATCCGCTATTCCACACCAGGAGTTGGCTTGATCAGCCCACCACCGCATCATGACATCTATTCCATCGAGGATCTCGCCCAACTGATCTATGATCTGAAAAATACCAATCCGGATGCCCGGGTCAGCGTCAAACTGGTTTCAGAGGTTGGCGTAGGCACTATAGCCGCAGGGGTTGCTAAAGCGCATGCCGACCACATCCTGATTTCCGGTGATAGCGGTGGAACTGGCGCGTCTCCATTGACCAGCATCAAGCACGCTGGACTGCCCTGGGAGTTGGGTCTCGCTGAGACACACCAGACACTGGTGATGAACGATTTGCGTAGTCGGGTCGTCCTGCAGACCGATGGTGGGATCAAAACAGGTCGGGATGTGGTGATTGGGGCACTACTCGGCGCTGAGGAAATCGGCTTTTCAACTGCCCCTTTGATTACGCTTGGATGCATCATGATGCGCAAGTGCCACCTCAATACCTGCCCGGTGGGAATTGCAACTCAGGATCCACTCTTGCGT
>Ga0206683_10000469_pt1 | contig 29539 bp, 29 predicted proteins | sample M280m12015metaG_FD_155483 | JGI IMG/M metagenome (GOLD analysis project Ga0206683, IMG submission 155483) | Ammonia-oxidizing marine archaeal communities from Monterey Bay, California, United States - M2 80m 12015 | ecosystem: Environmental > Aquatic > Marine > Intertidal zone | place: USA...
CTTGATCAATTTTTGAATATCTAACTGATAATGATTGTGTTTGTTTCTCTAAGATTTTTATTTCTGACTCAACTATATTATGGGGAGCAATTATTGTTTTAAGATTATTTCTCTCGACTATTGACTTTAAAAAAATAGCATTATCTGCTTCCCATGAACTTCCAGCAATAAAACAAAGATCATTATTAATAAATCTCTCAATAGAATCAAACTTTTTATCCTTACTAGCTATCTCTTTGACTCTGTCAATTCTTGTGTCTCCTGTAACAGACACATTATTTATCTGATTTAAATTCAGTAATTCTCTAGAGCTATTATCTTGTACAAAAAAATAATCTATTTGCTTAAGTTTATTTAGAAACCATTTTCCATATATTTTAAAATAGAACTGTGATTTATGAAATTTACTTGATATTGAATATATAGGTATTTCTTTTTTCTTTAATTCTATTAAATAATTCGTCCAAATGTCATTTTTTACAAATACAGCCACATTAGGATTTATTTTTTTGATGAAATTTTTTGCATTTTTTTTTGTGTCTATAGGAAGATAAACTCTTTCAGCTAGACTATAATTTAAAGAGGCTTTAAAACCAGAAGGAGAAAAGAAACTTATTAATATTTTTAATTTAGGATTCTCTATCTTAAGTTCTTTAATTATTGGTTTAATTTGCTCAAACTCCCCTAATGATGCAACATGGAACCATATTGTTTTATCATTTGGTTTTATTTTTTCTTCAATTGATTTTAAAGAAGATGCTCTATCTTTAAAAAAAACATTTAGTTTTTTAGAAAAAATTCTTAATGGCTGTAATACCAGAATTATAATATTAATTGATATGTTATAAATAAAGTGCAATTAAAACTTTTTCCAAAAATACTTTATTAAATTTGTTTTTGAAAAAATGAAAAAAATAAACATGGTTGACCTACAAGGTCAATACAAGAAAATTAGATGGCAAGTTAATAGAGAAATTAACAAAGTTCTTAAATCTGCAGCCTTTATTAATGGACCTATTGTTAAGGAATTTGAGTTAAATTTAAAAGATTTCTTGGGGACCAAAAATGTTATCCCTTGTGCAAATGGAACGGATGCTCTGCAAATAGCCCTTATGTGTTTAGGGTTAGAAAAGGGAGATGAAGTAATTACAACTAATTTTTCTTTTGCTTCTACAATTGAAGTGATTCTTCTATTGGGTCTAAAACCAATTTTAGTTGATATTGATTCTAAAACATTCAATATTGATTCAAAAATGATTGAAAAGAGAATAACAAATAAAACTAGAGCAATAATACCTGTTCATTTATATGGACAATCTTGTAGAATGAATGAAATTATGGAAATAGCAAAAAGAAATAAATTATTTGTAATAGAAGATAATGCGCAAGCTCTTGGGTCAAAAGTAAAATTATCAAATTCAACAAAAGTAATGTCTGGAACAATTGGTGACATTGGAACAACATCATTCTTCCCTTCAAAAAATTTAGGGGGATATGGTGATGGAGGAGCAATTTTCACTAATTCAGATGATTTAGCTTTTAAAATGAGAGGAATTGTAAATCATGGTATGTATAAAAGATATTATCACGATGAAATTGGTGTTAATTCTAGACTTGATTCTATTCAGGCTGCTATTTTAAATGTCAAATTAAAGTATCTTAATGTATATAATAAAAGAAGAATTGCTGCAGCAAATGACTATAATTCTAGACTTGATTCAATTAACGAAATTCATACCCCTTATGTAGAATCTGATTCTGATTCTCATGTTTTTCATCAGTATACTATAAAAGTAAACAATGGGAAAAGAGACAAACTTGCTGAGTTCCTTTCATCTAAAGAAATTCCTTATGGAATATATTATCCTCTAGGGTTTCATGAACAAAAAGCATATAAAAATAATCTTAATCAAAGTGAAAATTTCGAAAATACTAATATTGTTAAAGATCAAGTAATTTCTCTACCAATGCACACAGAATTATCAAAATCTCAAATTGATTTTATCTGTAATTCAATTAAGGAGTTTTTCAACAATAAATAGAAATAATTTTTCTACATTACGTATATAAAATTTAGATATGAAAAAAATAATCACACTTTTATTAGTTTGTTGTTCAAGCTTGTATGCTCAAGATACATATATTCATGCTGGGAAAATATTTGATTCAAAATCGGGTAAAACAAAAAAAGAAAAGACTATAATAATTGAGGATAATATTATTACCTCTATTAAAAATGGGTTTGTTTCTCCAGAAACAGAAGGTGTTAATGTAATAGATTTAAAGTCAAAAACCTTAATTCCTGGATTAATTGATTTTCATGTACATATGGAAAGTGAATCAGGGGGTAAAGAAAGATATATTAATAGATTTCAAGATAATGAAGCTGATGTTGCATTCAGATCAACAATAGTTGCTAAAAAAACTTTAATGGCTGGTTTTACAACTGTAAGAGATGTTGGAGGATCGGGTGTGAATATTGCTCTTAGAGATGCAATAAATAAAGGAACAGTTATTGGCCCTAGAATTTTTACTGCAGGAAAAGGTCTTGCCTCAACTGGAGGTCATGGTGATCCAACAAATGGATATAGAAATTCACTTATGGGGGATCCAGGACCTAAGGAGGGTGTTGTAAATTCAGTTGATGATGCAAGAAAGGCTGTCAGACAGAGATATAAAAATGGAGCAGATTTAATAAAAATAACTGCTACAGGTGGTGTTATGAGTTTAGCAAAAAATGGACAGAACCCTCAATTTACTATTGATGTAATTAAGGCAATTGTTTCAACTGCTAAAGATTATGGTATGCATGTTGCCGCTCATGCTCATGGAGATGAAGGAATGTATAGAGCAGTTAAGGCGGGTGTAAAAACAATAGAGCATGGTTCAATAATGAAGAAAAGAACAATGAAATTAATGAAGGAAATGGATGCATACCTAGTTCCAACCATAAGTGCTGGGGAGCATGTAGCAAAAATGGCTAAAATTCCAGGATACTATCCAGAAATTATCATACCAAAAGCAATTGAAATTGGTGTTCAAAATAAAAGAACAACAGGTGAGGCATATAAAATGGGTGTCCCAATTTCATTTGGAACTGATGCTGGTGTTTTTCCTCATGGAGAAAATGCAGGAGAATTTATTTATATGTCAGAGGTAGGGATTCCAACTGATTATATTTTACAGTCAGCTACTATTACTAATGCAAAGCTATTAGATATGCCAGACAAGCTAGGTCAAATTGCACCTGGTTTTTATGCAGATTTAATAGCCACAGATGCTGATCCATTAGAAGACATATCTACTCTTAAGGATATTAAGTTTGTCATGAAAAATGGTGAAGTTTATAAGAATTAGATTTCGAGTTTTTCAGTATTTACTTGAGAATCTATTTTGCGAATTAATCCTTGAAGAGTATTACCTGGACCAAGTTCAAAGAAATTTTTAAATCCATCTTTAATCATTCTATTAACTGATTGAGACCATAAAACAGGGTTTGTTAGTTGTAGTAAAAGATTTCTTTTTATTGATTCTTTATTTGTTTCAGGCTTAGCATTGTAATTTTGATATATAGGGCAAACAGGATTATTAAAATCTGTTTGATTAATAGAATGTTCAAGCTCTTCTGCTGCAGAACTCATTAATTCTGAGTGAAATGCACCACTAACAGGAAGAACTATTGCTCTTTTAGCTCCAAGATTGGTTAACTCTTTACATGCTATTTTAACAGCATCTATTTCACCAGAAATTACCAATTGACCTGGACAATTATAATTTGCTGGTTGAATAATTTTTTCAATATTTGAGCATACATTTTCTATTATAGAGTCATCAATTCCTAATATAGCTGCCATACTCCCAGGATTTTTTTCACACGCATTTTGCATTGCATTAGCTCTTATTGAAACTAATTTTAATCCATCTTCAAAGGAGATAGCTTTGCAGGCAGACAATGCAGAAAATTCTCCTAACGAATGACCAGCTGCAGCTTCTGGATTAAAGTTTTTTGAAATTAATGAGTGAATAACAGAATGAATAAAAATAGCTGGTTGAGTGACACTGGTTTTAATTAAATCTTCATTTGAACCTTCAAACATCAATTCCGTTATATTAAAGTTTAGTACTTCATTTGCTTTTTTAAAATAGATTTTAGACTCATTATAATTTTCGTATAAATCTAAACCCATTCCAGGTTTTTGGGATCCTTGACCAGGGAAGATAAATGCATTCATAATTATCTTTTTTTATATGTTAAAAACGAATAATCAAATTCATTTTGAGTATTACTATTATATCTTTCTTCATTAATAAGTTCAAAAATATCTAATGGTATTTCTGGAAAATATGCATCACCATCAAATTTTTTATAAACCCTGGTTAACTCTATTTTATCTGCCAAATTAATAGTTTGAGAGTAGATTTCACCTCCACCAATAATAAATGGTTGAGTATCTGTTTTGGTTAAATTAATTGCATCTTCTATTGAGCTACATACTTTAACATCTGAGTTTGAATAATCTGTGTTTCGAGTTATTACAATATTATCTCTATTAGGTAGTGGGTTTGGCAGGGAATCAAATGTTTTTCGTCCCATTATTACAGAATGTCCTGTCGTTAATTTTTTGAATCTTTTTAAATCATTAGGAAGATTCCAAATTAATTTATTTTTATTTCCAATAACATTATTTATTGATACTGCTGCAATAATTGTTAGTTCTCTATTTTCCATCAATAATTATATAGATATTTTTCCTTTTATAGGGGGATGAAATTTATAATCAACAATTTCAATATCCTCATATTTAAAATCTTCAATACTTTTAACTGTTTCATTTAATTTAAGCTTTGGAAGTTCTAAAGGATCCCTTGTTAGTTGAAGGTTTACCTGTTCAATATGATTAAGATAAATATGTGCATCACCAAGGGTATGAATAAATTCTCCAACCTCTAATTTACATACTTGAGCAATCATAAATGTTAAAAGTGAGTATGAAGCAATATTGAATGGTACTCCAAGGAACACATCAGCACTTCTTTGATACATCTGACATGATAATTTGTTATCTGCTACATAAAATTGAAAAAATGCATGACAAGGAGGAAGAGCAGCCTTTCCTTCCTTAACATTTTCACTAAAAGTTTTTTTTGTATTTGGAATAATATTAGGATTCCATGCAGTAACAATCATTCTTCTACTTGAAGGGTTCTCTTTTAAACTGGAAATAACTTCTTTTAATTGATCTATACCATCATTATTCCAATTCCTCCATTGTGCTCCATATATTGGTCCTAGTTCACCATTTTCATCCGCCCATTCATCCCATATGCTAACACCATTCTCATTTAAATAATTAATATTAGTTTCTCCATTTATAAACCATATTAGTTCATAAATTATAGATCTAAGATGTAGTTTCTTTGTAGTAACTAAAGGGAATCCTTTTTTTAAGTCAAACTTCATTTGATAACCAAAAACACTAATTGTTCCTGTTCCAGTTCTATCTTTTTTTTCTACACCATTCTCTTTTATATGTTTAAGTAGGTCTTGGTATTGTTTCATTGTTATCTTTTTTTTCTGCTTTTAATTTCATCTCTTATTTTTGCAGAAAATTCATAGTCTTCCTTAGTCAAACTTTTATCAAGCATCTGCTTTAGCTTTACTAATGATATATTTTCAAGTTTAACGTTATCTGAATTAAAATTAATTTCTTTTAAAGATTCATCTTCATTTTTTTCTAGATTAAGAAAAGGATCTGCTTCAGTAAAATCAATTTTTTTATCATATTTAAAATCAGACTCAAAACCTACCTCATTAAGAATAGAATCATAAGTAAAGACAGGTGCATTAAATCTCAATGCCATTGCAATGGCATCTGAAGTTCGAGAATCAACAATGACTGTATCCCCATCCTTTTCGCAAACCATATTTGAGAAAAAGACTCCATCAACAAGTTTATGAATAATTACTTTTTTTAGTTTTATTTCAAACTTATCTGCAAAACCTTTGAAAAGTTCATGTGTTAGAGGCCTACTGGTTTTAATATTTTTTTGAAGAGCTAAAGCAATAGCTTGAGCTTCAAAGCCACCAATTACAACAGGCAATTTTCTTTGACCTTTAGATTCATTTAGAACAAGTGCAAATGCACCTGAAAGATTTTCACTATATGATATTCCATGAATTTCAAGCTTAATTAAGTCCATATAATTTTTTCCATCACAAATTAATTAAATATAATTTAATTCTATCAAAAGGATTATAGGAAATATTTTTTTTATGATTAAATTCGCTTATAATTTACCACATTGAAAACAGTTCAATTTAGAGAGGCTATTTGTGAAGCTATGTCAGAAGAAATGAGAAGAGATCAAAGTATTTACTTGATGGGTGAAGAAGTAGCTGAATATAATGGTGCATATAAGGCTTCAAAGGGAATGTTAGATGAATTTGGAAGTGAAAGAGTTATAGATACTCCTATTTCTGAAGCGGGTTTTGCAGGAGTTGGTGTTGGATCAACTATGGTTGGTTCAAGACCTATAATTGAATTTATGACTTTTAATTTTGCACTAGTAGGAATTGATCAAATAATTAATAATGCTGCAAAAATCAGACAAATGTCTAGTGGACAATTTCCTTGCCCAATAGTTTTTAGAGGTCCAACTGGATCAGCTGGTCAGCTTGGAGCAACTCACTCTCAAGCATTTGACAACTGGTTTGCTAATTGTCCTGGTTTAAAAGTAATTGTTCCATCTAATCCTTATGATGCTAAAGGATTATTAAAATCAGCAATTAGAGATGATGACCCAGTTATATTTATGGAATCTGAGCAGATGTACGGAGATAAAGGGGAAATTCCTGAAAGTGAATACACTCTACCTATTGGAGTAGCTGATGTTAAAAGAAAGGGTAAGGATGTGACTATAGTTTCTTTTGGTAAAATAATTAAAGAAGCATATAAAGCAGCTGATAAACTAGCAACTGAAGGAATTGAATGTGAAATTATAGACCTTAGGACAATCAGACCATTAGATTATGATGCAATATTTGATTCTGTTAAAAAGACAAATAGATTAGTAATCCTTGAAGAAGCTTGGCCGTTTGGAAATATATCAACGGATATTTCTCATACTGTTCAAAATAAGCTTTTTGATTATCTTGACGCTCCAGTTGAAAAGGTTAATAATGCTGATACACCAACACCATATTCTCCTGTGCTTCTAAAAGAATGGCTTCCAGAAAGTGCTGATGTATATAAAGCAGTAAAAAAGGTGCTTTATCTAAAGTAAAGGAGCTATTACAAGAGCAACAACTGCAATTAATTTTAATAAAATATTTAAAGAAGGCCCTGAAGTATCCTTAAATGGATCACCAACTGTATCTCCAACTACTGCTGCTTTATGAGCTTCAGTCCCTTTTCTTCCATCTTCTTCAATCATCTTCTTTGCATTATCCCAAGCACCTCCAGAATTTGATTGAAATATAGCCATTAATACTCCAGATGAAGTAACACCAGCTAATAGACCACCTAGCATTTCAGCACCACCAGTAAAACCAATTATAACAGGAACAGATATTGCCATTATTCCAGGAAGAACCATTTCTCTAAGTGCAGCTTGCGTTGAAATCTCCACACACTTACTATACTCAGCAACACCATCAGCTTCATTAAAAATCTTCATATCAGCATCAGATGCTTTAGATAAATCAGAATCATATTTTCTCATAATTTCTAATGCAGCTTTTAATTTTGGAAGATCTTTAAACTGTCTTCTAACCTCTTCAATCATACTCATTGCAGCTTTTCCAACAGCTTTCATTGAAAGTGCAGAAAAAACAAATGGTAACATAGCGCCTAGTAATAAACCAGACATTACTATGGGTTTAGAAATATCTATTGAATTAATTTCTGCTGTTTGCATAAATGCTGCAAATAAAGCTAATGCAGTCAATGCAGCAGATGCAATTGCAAAACCTTTACCAATTGCAGCCGTAGTGTTTCCTACTGCATCTAATTTATCAGTTCTCTCTCTTACCTTTGGATCTAACTCAGCCATTTCAGCAATACCTCCTGCATTATCAGAAATAGGACCATAAGCATCAACAGCTAACTGAATACCAGTATTTGCAAGCATTCCAACAGCAGCTATAGCAATACCATAGAGTCCTGCATAATGATGTGAAATAAGGATAGCAGCACAAATAAAAATTATAGGAAGAGCAGTTGAAATCATACCAACGCCAAGTCCAGAAATAATTGTTGTTGCTGCACCAGTTTCTGATTGATTTACAATTGATAGAACAGGCTTTTTACCGGTTGCTGTATAATACTCAGTTACTTTACCAACAAGAAGACCCGCACCTAGCCCACTAATTGTTGCAATAAAAACTCCAAGAGATGTAAACTCAACATTGTTCATTACCCATGACTCTGGAAGTAAGCTATTAATTAGTAGATATGTCACAACAACCATTAATCCTGCTGATATAAATTCTCCTGCATTTAATGCTTTATGAGGATTACCTCCCTCTTTAACTTTAACAAAGAAGGTGCCGATTATCGACATTATAATACCTGAAGCTGCAATAAATAGTGGAAGTAAAACCGCATTAAGTTCTATTCCAGAGAATTCAGTTAATCCAACAAAAGCAGCACCTAGAACCATTGCACCAATAATTGATCCAACAAATGACTCAAATAAATCAGCACCCATTCCAGCTACATCTCCTACATTATCTCCTACATTATCAGCAATTGTAGCAGGGTTTAAAGGATGATCCTCTGGTATTCCAGCCTCAACTTTACCAACTAAATCAGCTCCAACATCAGCAGCTTTTGTATAAATTCCACCACCAACTCTTGCAAATAAAGCAATTGAAGATGCTCCAAGAGAAAATCCTGAGATTACCTGTATAACTGTATTAATATCATCAAACATTGGTTGGTATAGAATGAAAAGAGATCCTATTCCCAGTACACCAAGACCTACAACACCCATTCCCATTACAGATCCACCTGAAAAAGCAATTTCTAAAGCTTTACCTAATGAATCTTGAGCTGCATTTGTTGTTCTTACATTAGCTTTAGTAGCAACTTTCATTCCTATAAATCCTGCTAAACCAGAACATAGGGCTCCAACTATGAATGAAACTGCTACCAACCAACCGTTATCATAATCACCTATAGCTCCCTCATTAATTCCTTTGTATGCTAATAGAACAGCAGTAAATAAAACAAAAACAGATAAAATTTTATATTCAGCTTTTAAAAATGCCATTGCACCTTCAGCAATATTTTCTGAAATTTGTTTCATCTTAGCATTACCAATTTCTTTTTTGGTAACCCATTGATTCTTTATAACAACAAATATCAATGCAATAATTCCAGCAGCGGGGATAAGATATATATAGTCCATAATTTTAAATTTTTGTCAAATATAATAATGCAAAAAATAATATGGTTATTATTTTTTAGATTTCTTTTTTTATAATCTCAAGAACCTTTTTATAATCAGATTTATTCTCAACAAAGTCTATATCATCTACATTTATTTTTAGAAGTTTCCCACTGTTGTAATTTGTAATCCAAGCCTCATACCTTTCATTTAATCTACTTAGGTATTCAATACTTATAGTTTTTTCATATTCTCTTCCCCTTTTATGGATTTTATTAACAAGATTTGGAATACTACTTTCAAGATAGACAAGTAAATCAGGAGCTTTAACCAGGGGAATCATAGTATCAAAAAGGGAAAGATAATTTTCATAATCCCTTTTAGGCATTAATCCCATAGCATTTAAATTTGGAGCAAAAATATATGCATCTTCATAAATCGTTCTATCTTGAATTATATTTTTTTTTCCATCATTCATTTCAAGAGCATGTTTGAATCTACTATTTAAAAAATAAATTTGAAGATTAAAGGACCATCTTTCCATATGATTATAGAAATCATCTAAATAAGGGTTAGCTATCACATCCTCATAATAGGGTGTATAACCAAGACTTTTTGAAATTAGTTTTGTTAGGCTTGTTTTACCTGCTCCGATATTTCCAGAAATAGCTATTCTCATATAATATTTTAATCGCAAAGTAATAGCTTTTTTTCAAAGAAAAAAGAAGAATAATTTGAAAAATTCATATGTTTTCGTAATTTTAGACTTAACAGAGGAAGGATTTGACTGATTGCAACCTCATTAAAAAATTGCTAAAGCAGTATTTTTTTTGCTATAAATCCTTCATTTTTCTTCCTCATAAATAAATATAGATGTCATACCTTTTTACATCAGAGTCTGTTAGTGAAGGCCATCCAGATAAAGTTGCCGATCAAATTAGTGATGGGATCTTAGACCATTTTCTTGCATACGATCCTAATAGTAGAGTTGCAATTGAAACTTTAGTTACTACAGGTCAAGTTATTTTGTCTGGAGAAGTATCTAGCTCAGCTTATATAGATGTTCAAAATATTGCTAGAGATATCATTTCCTCAATAGGGTATAATAATACAGAATATAAATTTACAGGAGCGTCTTGTGCAGTTATGTCTTTAATACATGAACAATCTGAAGATATTTCTAGAGGAGTAGATAAAAAAGATGAGCAAGGAGCAGGAGACCAAGGAATTATGTTTGGATATGCTTGTAATGATAGTGAAAATGCTATACCTCTTACTCTTGAAATATCGAACCAAATACTAAAAGAACTTTCCTTTATGAGGAAGGAGAAAATATTAGATTATTTAAGACCTGATTCAAAATCACAGGTTACTATAAAGTACGATGATGATGATAATCCAATTAATATTGATACAATTGTTATTTCTACTCAACATGATGAATTTGATAAAGATGAAAACAGGATGTTATCTGTAATTAAAGATGATATTTTAAATAAATTAATGCCTAGAGTAATAAATAAATTTCCAGATAGAATAAAAAAATTATTTAACAATAAAATTAAATACTTTATTAACCCTACGGGTAAATTTGTTATTGGAGGACCACATGGAGACACAGGTTTAACAGGTAGAAAAATTATTATTGACACTTATGGAGGAAGAGGAGCTCATGGAGGCGGAGCATTTAGTGGAAAAGACCCGAGTAAGGTTGATAGAAGTGCATCATATGCTGCAAGGCATATATCAAAGAATCTTGTAAAGGCTGGTGTTTCAAATGAAATTTTGATTCAACTTGGATATGCAATTGGAGTTTCAAAGCCGGTATCCTTTCATGTTAATACATGTAGTAAGTCAAATTTAAAAATTTCAGATAGCAGATTATCTGAAATTATTTATGATATATTTGATTTAAGTCCATCTGCAATAGAATCTAGATTTAAACTCAGAGATCCAATATATTCTGAAACTTCTTCATATGGACACATGGGTAGAAAATGTATAAAAAAAATCAAATCTTTTAATTCTAAATATTCTGATCAAAAGAATATTGAAGTTGAGTTATTTCCATGGGAAAAACTTGACTATATAAAACAAATAACAAAATCTTTAAAATTATGAAAAATGATCAAACAAAAGCTCTTCATGTAGGACATGAAACAAAAAACACTGAAGGTACTAGAGCTGTGCCTATTTATCAAACAACATCTTATGTGTTTAATGATAGTGAACATGCTGCTAATTTATTTTCATTAGCTGAGCCAGGATATATCTATACTAGATTGAATAATCCTACTGCAGATATCTTAGAACAAAGATTAGCATCTTTAGAAGGAGGTATAGCTGCAGTTGCAACTTCTTCTGGTTCTGCAGCATTAGCAACTACATTATTGACATTATTAAAAACAGGAGACCATATAGTTGCCTCAGACAGTTTGTATGGTGGGACTTGGAATTTATTAAATGTTACATTACCAAGGTATGGAATTACAACAACATTTGTTGATCCGGATGATCCAATTAATTTTGCAAAAGCAGTAAAGGATAATACTAGAGTTATCTATGCCGAGACAGTTGGAAATCCAAAACTAGATGTTTTAGATTTATCTGAAATATCAAAAACAGCAAAAAAAGAAAAAATTCCATTTATTGTTGACAATACAGTTGCAACTCCATATTTAATTAAACCAATTGAACATGGAGCTGATATTGTAATTCATTCAACTACAAAATACATTACTGGAAATGGAACTTCAATAGGAGGTATAATTATTGATGGTGGAAATTTTGATTGGAGTAGTGGGAAATTCAATGAATTTACTGAGCCTTCTCCGGGATACCATGGATTGGTATATCATGAAGCATTAGGTCCAGCTGCTTTTATTGCAAAAGCAAGAATTGAAGGTTTACGAGATCTTGGAAGTGCACCTAGTCCATTTAATTGTTTTCAGACTATTCAAGGTCTTGAGACTCTCTCTGTAAGAATAAAGAAACATTCAGAAAATGCTTTAAAAATTGCTGAATGGTTAGAATCACAGAAAGATGTAGCATGGGTAAATTATCCAGGATTAAAATCATCTAAATATTATGAACTTTCAAAAAAATATTTAAAAGGCGGTCAAAGTGGAATAGTTACATTTGGATTGAAAAAAGGCTTCGAGGGAGGAAAGAAACTTACCGATAGTACTAAAATATTTTCTTTGTTAGCAAATTTTGGTGATTCAAAGTCATTAATTATTCATCCTGCAAGTACAACCCACTCGCAATTGTCTGAAGAAGATCAAGAAAGGACTGGGGTTACTTCTGATTTAATAAGATTATCAATTGGATTAGAGGACCCTGAAGATTTAATTAATGATCTAGCTGAAAGTATGAAGCGGGTTTAATAGATGAACCAACTTCATGAAATAAATATTTTAGATTTTTTAGCTGACTCTGGAGAAATTATACCTTCTATCAATTTGAGTTATCAATTGTTTGGTAAAAAACTTGGAGATGCACCAATTATTCTTGTTAATCATGCTCTTACCGGTAACTCAAACCTGACTGGCAAAAATGGGTGGTGGAAGGAGGTAATAGGAAAAGGGAAAGCTATAGATACGAAGAAATTTACTATTATTTCATTTAACATTCCTGGAAATGGATTTTGTTCTAATGACTTTTATGTTCCAAACAAATTTCATTTAGGAGATATTGCAAATCTATTCATATTGGCTCTTGAAAAGCTTAAAATAAAAAAGCTTTACTCAATTATAGGAGGATCAATAGGAGGATGTTTAACATGGGAAATAGCCTCTAAGAAACCTAGCATAGCAAAATTTATTATTCCGATTGCATCAAATTGGAAAGCAAGCGATTGGTTGATTGCTAATCTATATCTTCAAGATAGAATCTTAAATAATTCAAAGAATCCGGTTCAGGATGCAAGAATTCATGCAATGACTTTTTATAGAAGCCCTAAATCATTAAATAAGAGATTTGAGAGATCATTCAATGAGTCAAAAGGAATTTATAATATTGAAAGCTGGTTAGAACATCATGGTACTAAATTAAATGAGAGGTTTAGTTTAAATTCATACAAAATGATGAATCAGCTATTAAGATCTACTGATATTACAAGAGAAGGTGAAGATTTTGCCAAGATTGCTTCTAATATAAATTCAAAAATACATTTGATTTGTGTGGATTCAGACATATTTTTTCTTCCAGACAATGATAGGAAAACTTTTGATTTATTGTCAAAACATAAAAAAGACATCTTTTGTCATGAAATTAATTCTATTCATGGACATGATGCTTTTCTTATAGAAAACAAACAAATTTCCAATATCTTTACTAAAATCTTTAAAAGAGAAAAATAATTGTATGAAGATTAATTTAGAAAGAATTAATGATAAATATCTTTTTGAGGTAACAAACAAAAATGGCCATAAAGTTCATTTAGATAGAAAATATTCTGATGACTATGATGTACAAGGTGCTAGTCCTATGGAACTTTTATTAATGGGTGTTGCAGGCTGTAGTAGTATAGATATTATATCTATTTTAGAAAAACAAAAATTACATCCCAAATCATACAGAATGGAAGTTTTTGGTGATAGGGAATCAGTGCCTGGGTCAACTTTCAAAAAAATACATGTAGAACTTAATATTGAAGGAAATATTCCTGCAGATAGAATTATTAGAGCTGCTCACCTTAGTTTTGATAAATATTGTTCTGTTTCAAAAAACCTCGAAAAAACTAGTGAAATAGTGCATTCAATAGTATTGAATGGAGAAAAAATAAAAATAGCATAAACTAAATAATCTAATAAAAAATTTGTTTTTATAGTTTGCTGTCATACTTTTGTCCTGCTATGAAATATGTGTTTAATTTTTATTATTTCAATTATAGATATTTCTTCTCATTATTTGGGACAGGATATTAGTATTATTATTTAAACAAAAAGTATTACAGTCCTGAAGTTTCAGGACTTTTTTTTTATATGAAAGTAGGAATACAAGGAGTAAAAGGTTCATATCATCATTTGGTTGCTCAGAATTATTTTGAGTCAATTGAACTTGTTGAATGCATGACATTTGATGAATTAACAAAATCAATTGTTAAGGGCGAATGTGACATTGCTGTTATGGCAATCGAGAATTCAATTGCAGGTTCAATTCTTCCAAATTATGCTCTAATTGATGAAAATAATCTTTTTATTTCTGGAGAGTCTAATTTTAATATAAACCATAATCTACTTTCATTATCTAATCAAGACATCAATGATATTAAAGAGGTACACTCACATCCTATGGCATTACTTCAATGCTCAAAGTTTTTTAGTAAATACCCCTCAATTAAACTTATTGAAACTAATGATACCGCATTATTTGCAAAAAACATTAGTGAAAATAAACTTGAAGGTTTAGGTGCTATAGCTAGTATTGAATCAGCAAAAATGTATGGTTTAAAAGTCTTAAGTGAGTCTATCCAAACAATAAAAAACAATGTTACTCGATTTGTTATAGTAGAGAGCAAGATTTCTGATGCAAAAGATTTTACAAAGGCATCTTTGAAATTTGTATTAGATCATAAAAGGGGAAGCCTTGCATCTGTTCTTAATGTAATGAGTGATTGTAGTTTAAATCTAACAAAGATTCAGTCTATACCAGTAATCATAACTCCAGGTAAATATGCATTTTTTGTTGATATTACTTTTGATAAAACGGATGATTATTATAAAGCTATTTCAATTATTAAAATAATGGCTCAGGAATTTAAAATTTTAGGTGAATATTAAAAATAACTTATGAAGATAGGTATAATAGGATTAGGATTAATAGGTAGCTCTCTAGCATTAAAAATAGATGAGACCTATAATGATGTTTATATATATGGAGAAGATATTAGTGAATCTAATTTAGATTATGCAATTGAAAACAATATCATAAATAATAGACTTCGTCAAAATGATTATTCTAAACTTGATATTTTATTTTTGGCCATTCCAGTGGATGAAATATTAAATGTTTTAGATACAATTCTAGATAAAGTAGGAGATAATACATTAGTTGTAGATCTTGGTTCAACAAAAAAGCCAATATGTGATATAGTTAGTAATAATAATAATAGAAGTAAGTTTTTAGCAGCACATCCTATTGCAGGAACAGAATTTTCTGGACCTATGTCAGCAGATATTTCTCTTTTTGACAAAAAAACTATCATTTTATGTGAAACTGAAAAAACAGAAAATAAATTATTAAGTATAGCAAAAGAATTATTTTTTAATATTGGAATGAATATAAAAGAAATGAAAGCAGATGAGCATGATAAGCATATTGCATATGTGTCACATCTGTCTCATATAACATCATTTATGCTTGGCAAAACGGTTATGGATAAGGAAAAAGATGAAGGAACAATATATGATATGGCAGGAAGTGGATTTGAGTCTACTGTTAGATTGGGGAAAAGTTCACCTTCAATGTGGGCTCCTATATTTTATCAAAATAAAACAAATATTATTGATGCTTTAGATGAATATCTAAAAAACATAAAAAATTTTAAATGCCTAATAGAAACAGACAATTTATCTGAAATGTATAAAGAAATGGAAGAAATCAATGGTATAAAAAATATTTTAAAAGGAATTAAATAATTAGTTATGGAAAATAAAAAAGAAATGAGGAACTGGCTTGACGAAATGAATTTAAGTCATCCTTTAGTTATTGCCGGACCCTGTAGTGCTGAAACAGAGGATCAAGTAATGGAAATTGCAAATCAATTAAAGGATACTGATGTAACAGCCTATAGAGCTGGAATCTGGAAACCAAGAACTAGACCTGGAATGTTTGAAGGAGTTGGAGGAATTGGGTTGAATTGGTTGAGTAGAGTAAAAAAGGAAACAGGATTGTTAACTGCAACGGAAGTTGCAAATTCTGTTCATGTAGATCTTGCATTAAAACATGACATAGATATTTTATGGATAGGAGCAAGATCAACTGTTAGTCCATTTATTGTTCAGGAAATAGCTGATGCATTAAAAGGAACTGATAAAATTGTTTTAATTAAAAATCCTGTTAATCCTGATCTTTCACTATGGCTTGGTGGTATTGAAAGAATATATTCATCAGATATAGAAAAAGTAGGAGTTATTCATAGAGGGTTTTCAACATATGACAAATCTAATTATAGGAATAATCCTGAATGGCAAATTGGTGTGGAACTTCAAAGTAATTTTCCTGACTTGCCTTTAATCTGTGATCCTTCACACATAGCTGGGAAAAGAGATCTAATTTTTGATTTAAGCCAAACAGCATTAGATTTAAACTATGATGGACTTATGATAGAATCTCATTGTGACCCTGATAATGCATGGAGTGATGCAGCTCAACAAGTAACTCCTGAAAGATTAGTGGAAATAATGAAAGATCTAGTAATTAGAGATAAAACTTCAACTAAAGACGATTTTCAAAATGAGTTAAAGAACCTTAGATCTCAAATAGATATAACCGATCAAAACTTATTAACTACACTGGGTAAAAGGATGGAGGTTGCAAAAAAAATTGGAATTTTGAAATCTGACAATAATGTTGCTATTTTACAAAACAAAAGATGGAATGAAATTTTAGGGAAAATGATTTTAGATGGAGAAAGCCATGGTTTAAGTGAGCAATTTATTTTAAGAATATTTAAGGCAATTCATCAAGAGTCAATTAATAATCAAAAAAAATAAGTAATGCTATCAGATAAGATTAACTCATTACCTATATCTCAGACTGTAGGAATGACAGCAAAAGCTCATGATCTTAAAAATAAGGGTTTTGATGTTATAACATTAAGTGCGGGAGAGCCAGATTTTAATATTCCGGATTATATTAAAGATGCTGCTATAGATGCCATAAATAATAATTTTCATAAATATTCACCTGTTGATGGTTTTATAGAATTGAAAAAGGCAATATGTACAAAATTTAAAAGAGACAATAATCTAGATTATAATATAGATCAAATAGTTGTTTCAACTGGGGCAAAACAATCTATTGTAAATGCTATAATGTCACTAGTTAATCCTGGTGATGAAGTTATAATTCCAACACCTTATTGGGTTAGCTATAGCGCAATGGTAACATTGGCTGAGGGAGTATCTGTCTTTGTAAACTCAAAAGATTCAAGTCATAAAATAACTGCCAATCAGTTAGAATCTGCAATTACAGATAGAACTAAAATGTTAATGTTAAACTCTCCAAATAATCCAAGTGGTTCTGTATTCTCAAATGATGAATATTTGGAATTTTCAAAAGTTTTAGAAAAATATCCTGATATAATAGTTATCTCTGATGAAATATATGAACATATTAATTATGATTTTAAAACTCCAAGTTTTGCATCTATTCCTGGAATGTTTGATAGAACTATAACTGTAAATGGTGTTTCTAAGGCTTTTGCTATGACAGGCTGGAGAATAGGTTATTTAGCAGCATCAAAAAAAATTGCCAAAGCTTGTAATAAAATGCAAGGTCAAATAACTAGTGGAGCTAACTGTATTGCTCAACAAGCTGCAATTAAAGCTCTTATTGAACCACCTTCAAAAATTAAATATATGGTAGAGGAGTTTAAGGTAAGAAGAGATCTAATAATAAAATTACTTAATCAAATTGAAGGATTTAAATTGGATGATCCTCCATCTGGTGCTTTTTATGTTTTTCCAGATATTTCATCATATTTTGGAAAAGAGATAAAGGGACATATGATTCAAAATTCATCAGACCTTGCAATGCTCCTTCTTGAAGTAGCTCATGTTGCAACTGTTCCGGGTGATGCTTTTGGATCTCCAAACTGTTTAAGAATTTCATATGCGGCCTCAAGGGAAAATATTGAAGATGCTGTTAAAAGAATAAAATCACTTTTATCTTGAATGAGTTAGAGAAATATTTTCCAAATTTATCACAAGAGCAAATAGAAAGGTTTAATAAATTAATTCCGTTATATAATTATTGGAACTCAAAAGTTAATCTAATATCAAGAAAAGATGTAGATAACTTATTTACTAATCATATTCTTCACTCTTTGTCAATTGCCAATATTATTAGATTTAAAAGTTCAACTCGAATTCTAGATGTAGGAACTGGTGGGGGGTTTCCAGGAATTCCCTTAGCTATCTTTTTTTCAGACTCTAATTTTACATTAATAGATAGTATAGGTAAAAAAATAAATGTTGTTAAATCAATATGTGATGAATTATCATTATCTAATGTAAATGCAATTAATGATAGAGTGGAAAATCACAATGATAAATATGACTTTATATTATCTAGAGCAGTTGCAAGAATGGATAAGTTTTACCAATTAGTTAAAAAAAATATTAGTTCTACATCTTCAAACGAAAAACTTAATGGAATAATTTCATTAAAGGGTGGAGACCTAGATGATGAATTAAAGGATTTTAAAGAAAATAAGATATTCAATATATCTGAGTCTTTACCTCATGAGTTTTTTCAAACTAAAAAAATTGTTTATATCCCTTATAAATGATTAATTATTTAACCCATAAAAGGATATCTATAATCTTTAGGTGGCACAAATACCTCCTTAATTAATCTAGGGGAAACCCATCTCAAAAGATTAAGATATGAACCTGCTTTATCATTAGTTCCAGAACCTCTAGCACCTCCAAATGGTTGTTGACCTACTACAGCTCCAGTACATTTATCATTAATATAAAAGTTTCCAGCACAGTTTTCTAATTTACTTACACTATCTTCTAATACATATCTATCTTGACAAAAGATTGCACCGGTTAAAGCATATTCAGATGTTTCGTCTACAAGACTTAAAGTTTTATCCCATTTATTATCATCAAAAGTATATATAGTAACAATAGGGCCAAAAAGTTCATTCTCCATAGTATAGTATTTTGGATTAGATGTAGTCACTATTGTAGGCTCAATAAAATAACCTTTGGATTTACTATATCCTCCCCCTACAAATATTTTAGCATCTCTATCTTTCTTAACCTTTTTTATTACTCTAGATAATTTATCAAAAGAATTTTCATGAATTACAGCTGTCATAAAATTTTCAAAGTTTTCAGGACTACCCATTTTAATTGAAGCAATCTGTTTTTTCAGCTTACCAAGAACTTTTTTAGAAATAGATTTTGGAATATATACTCGTGATGCAGCAGAACATTTTTGACCTTGAAACTCAAATGCTCCTCTTATTATTGCAGTTACTAGTTCATCAATTTTTGCTGATTTGTGCGCAATAATAAAATCTTTACCTCCTGTTTCTCCTACTATTCTAGGGTATGAAATAAAATTATCAATTTTTGCTCCTATTTTTTTCCATAATCCTTTGAAAACTGTTGTTGAACCAGTAAAATGAATTCCTGCAAAATGTTTTGATTTTAAAATAGTATTAGTTATCATCTCTGGATCACCATATACAGCATTGATTACTCCATCTGGTAGACCAGCTTCTTTAAATACATCAATTACAATTTTAGCTGAAAAAATTTGATGATCACTTGGTTTCCATACAACTGTATTTCCCATCATTGCAGCACTTCCAGGGAGATTTCCAGATATTGCTGTAAAATTAAAAGGTGTTATAGCGTATACAAAACCTTCTAGGGGCCTATAAGTCAACCTATTCCAAACTCCAGAATCAGATTTTGGTTGCTGACTATATATATGTTGCATGCTATGGACATTAAATTTCAAGAAATCAATTAATTCACAAGCAGCATCAATTTCAGCTTGGAATACTGTCTTGGATTGAGCGAGCATTGTTGCTGCATTTATCTTATCCCTATATGGTCCAGCAATAAGTTCAGCTGCTTTAAGAAATATTGCAGCTCTTTCTTCCCAAGGCATATTTGACCATTTTTCTTTAGCATTTAATGCTGATTTAATAGCTAATTCCACATGCTTTTTTTCCGCTAAATAATATTTTCCTAAACTATGTTTATGATTATGGGGAGGAGACATGTTTCGAGTTTTAGAACTTTTAACAGACTTACCATTAATCCACATAGGAACATCAATATTTGATTCCTTTAATTTTTTATATGTTTTTAAAACAGATTTCTTTTCCTCACTATTAGGTTCGTAATTTCTTATGGGTTCATTGTTAGGGAATGGAACACTTGCTATTGAATTATTCATGACTTTTGATTGAATTATAAATTTAGTTTTAAATACTTAATAATTTAATAAAAATACCTTTTTTTCTTGATTGGATTGTAGTAAATTTGCCTCATAAAATTTCAGTTTTTCATGTCAAAAGACATAAGCATCAAAAGTGGTGCGAATCTTGCCTTAACTGGAGTAGCTTCTAAAGAAATTGAGATAGCTAAACATAGTTCGACTTTTGCAATTTATCCAGATGATTTTTTCTCTCTTATTCCAAGAATGATGGTTAAAGAGGGAGATAAGATTAAGGTAGGCACTCCAATATTTCATGATAAAAATGATGAAAAGATTATAGTCGTATCACCTGTTTCAGGTATTGTGAAATCTATAGAGAGGGGAGAAAAAAGAAAAATTTTGAAGGTCGTAATAGACAAAGATGGTAATGAGAAAATAGGATATGAAATAAATGAAAAATTAACAAAGGAGAAAATAATATCACTTCTTCTAGAATCGGGATTATGGTCATATATTCGTCAAAGACCTTATAATATTATTGCTAGAACTGATAAGATGCCTAAGGCAATTTTTGTATCAACACACTCCACTGCTCCCTATGATGTTGACTATGATTTTATAATCAAAGAAAGATTGGATGATTTTCAAAATGGTGTTAATGTTATGTCTAAAATTATTAGTAAGCCTATAACGTTAACTACTACTGCTAATAAAGAATCTATTTTTTTAAATCTAAATAATTTAGAAATTATTAATATAAAAGGAAAGCATCCTTCAGGTAATGTCAGTTTTCAAATTAATAGAATTAACCCAATAAATAGAGGAGAATACGTGTGGGTTATTAATCCTGAAGATATGGCTAATATTGGAAGTTTTTTTAGAACAGGAAACTTCAACCCAACCAGAACTATTGCAGTCTCAGGATCTTCAGTAAAAAATCCGAAATACTACAAAACTCTAATAGGTAGTAAAATTTCTTCAATAATACCCGATAGTGCCATAAACAATTTTAAAGGAAATCGGTATATAAATGGAGATCCCTTAACTGGCTGTAAAGTTAACTCTGATGGTTATATTGGTTACTATAACAATATTCTTAGTGTTATAGAAGAAGGAGATAAATATAGAATGTTTGGATGGCTGCCATTTAAAGATAATCATGTGCCAAGTTTTTCAAGAACATCATTTTCATGGCTTTTTTCCAAAAATAAAAAGTTTAATACAAATTTAAATGGAGAAGAAAGAGCTCTAGTTGTTACTGGTGAAATGGAAAAATTTTTTCCAATGGATATATATCCAATGCAATTATTAAAGGCATGCATGATGCAGGATATTGAAAAAATGGAGCTATTAGGAATTTATGAAGTTATACCCGAGGATTTTGGACTAATAGATTATTCTAATACATCAAAAATAGAGGCTCAAGAAATAATTAAAGATGGAATTCAATTAATGTTAAAAGAAGTAGGTTAATAATGAATTTTATAAGAAAAAATTTAGATAGGATTAAAAAACCTTTTGAAAAGGGGGGTAAACTTGAAAAGTTTTATCCTGCATTTAATGCTTTTGAAACATTTTTATTTGTTCCAAATCATACTACAAAATCTGGATCTCACATAAGAGATGCTGTTGATCTTAAAAGAACAATGGTAACTGTTATAATTGCACTTATTCCTGCATTATTATATGGGATATACAATACAGGATATCAATACTTTATTCAAATTGGATTAGATTTTACTTTCTTAGATGCATTTCTTCATGGATTATATAAAATTCTTCCTATGATAGTTGTATCATATGTTGTAGGTCTCTCTGTTGAATTTGGATTTGCAGTATATAGAGGACATTCTGTAAATGAGGGATATCTAGTGACTGGTCTTCTTATCCCAATGATAATGCCTGTTGATATGCCACTTTGGATGTTGGCTATTTCGGTAATCTTTGCAGTCCTAATAGGTAAAGAAGCGTTTGGAGGAACAGGAATGAATATACTTAATCCTGCATTGACTGCTAGAGCATTTGCTTTTTTTGCATATCCTACATATATGTCTGGTGATAAAGTATGGGTTTCAGAAGCTTCTAATATAGATGCAGTTTCTGGAGAAACAATACTTGGTTCGTTAGCAGCTGGTCAAAATATTGATTATTCATCAATGCAAATGTTTTGGGGTTCTATTCCAGGATCGGTTGCTGAAACGTCCACTTTATTTGTGTTAATCGGAGCTGCCATTTTATTATATACTGGAGTAGCAAGTTGGAGAATCATGTTAAGTAGTATTATTGGTGCATCATTAGTGGGATACCTATTTAATTTATGGGGAGCAAACGAACTTATGAGTTTTGATTGGTATAATCACCTTATTATAGGTGGATTTGCTTTTGGAATAGTGTTTATGGCCACTGACCCAGTATCTGCTGCTCAAACACAAAGAGGAAAATGGATTTATGGATTTCTTATAGGTGGATTGTGTATTCTAATAAGAGTATTTAATCCTGCATATCCTGAAGGGGTTATGTTAGCAATACTTTTAATGAATGTTTTTGCTCCAACTATTGATCACTATGTTATTCAATCAAACATAAATAAGAGAAAAAAACGATGGGAAAAACTCAAGGTTAAAACAATATAATGAATAGAGATTCAAATAAACATACATATTTATTTGCTGCAATTATGGTAATTACTATTGCATTTGTTTTGTCTTTTACTTCAGAGTCATTAAAAGAACTAAAAGCTGATAATATAAAAAAAGAAAAGATGCAAAATGTTTTATCTGCAGTTGGAATTAATGTTAGCAGGGATGAATCGGAAGAACTTTATACACAATATATAATTGAAGAATTATCTCTAACAAATAATGGTGATATAGACAATGCAGTTAGTGCTTTCAATATAAACTTGGCTTTAGAAATAAAGAAGGATATTAATACTCAGAGATTCCCTCTTTATGTAGCTAATGTTGATAATAATAAATATTATATTATTCCATTAAGAGGAAATGGTCTTTGGAATGCAATTTGGGGATATATGGCACTTAAAGAAGATATAAATACTATCAAAGGAGTTTCATTTGGTCATAAAGCTGAGACAGCAGGATTAGGTGCTGAAATAACACAAGATTGGTTTACAAATAGTTTTGTTGATGAGAAAATACTAAACGATAATGGCGACTTTGTGGGAGTATATGTTACAAAGACAAATAATGACCCTGAAAATACTGATAAGAATGATAATGAAGTTGATGCTATTTCAGGAGCTACAATTACTGGTGATGGAGTTTCTGATATGATAAAAGAAAGGTTAGGGAAGTATCTGCCATATTTTAATAATTTAACTAATGAGTAAGGACAAAGAAAAACTTTTTTCTAAACAAAATAGAGCTTTATTAACGGATCCCTTGGATGATAATAATCCTATTACTGTTCAAGTTTTAGGGATATGCTCTGCTCTAGCCATTACTGTTAAATTAGAGCCTGCAGTTGTAATGACTCTATCTGTAATTTTTGTTATGGGATCAAGTAATATGATAATTTCAATTTTAAGAAACATTATACCTAATAGGATCAGAATAATCGTGCAATTGGTAGTAATTGCTTCTTTGGTTGCAATAGTTGATCAATTTTTAAAAGCTTATGCATATGATGTAAGTAAGCAATTATCAATTTTTATTGGTTTGATAATAACTAATTGTATTGTAATGGGAAGACTTGAAGCATTTGCAATAGGAAATGGAGTTTGGAAATCATTTTTAGATGGAGTCGGTAATGCATTAGGTTATGGTTGGATACTTATTGTAGTGGCATTTATTAGAGAACTTTTTGGTTCTGGTGAGTTATTTGGAATACCTGTAATCCCTCAATTCATTTATGACTTAGGTTATACAGATAATGGTTTGATGCTTTTATCACCTATGGCGTTAATTGTGGTTGGAGTTTATATATGGATACAGAGATATTTTAACAGGAAACTAATTGAAAAAGATTAAATGGAAGATTTATTAAACATTTTTGTTAAAAGTATATTTATTGAAAATATGGTATTTGCATATTTTCTAGGAATGTGCTCATATCTAGCAGTATCAAAAACTGTTAAAACTGCAGTAGGTTTAGGAGGTGCAGTGATTTTTGTTTTGACAATTACAGTTCCTATTAATTACTTATTGAATGAATATCTGTTAAAACCAGGAGCTTTGAAATGGATAGGCCCACAGTATCAGGATGTGAATTTAGATTTCTTGACATTTATTATGTTCATTGCTGTTATTGCATCTATGGTACAATTAGTTGAAATGATTGTTGAGAAATTTTCTCCAACATTATATAGTGAGCTTGGAATATTTCTACCATTAATAGCTGTTAATTGTGCTATTCTTGGTGGTTCATTATTTATGCAGACTAAAGACTTTATAAATGTATTTGAGTCATCAGTTTATGGACTAGGTTCTGGTATTGGATTTTTCTTAGCTATTTTAGCTATAGCATCAATAAGAGAAAAAATTAGGTATTCAAACATACCAGAGCCACTAAAAGGTCTTGGAATAACTTTTATAATTTGTGGTTTAATGGCATTTGGATTTATGAGTTTTATGGGAATAAAAATATAATTTGAAATGAATATTGATGTAATTATTGCGAGCACTTTGGGACTTCTATTAGTTACTCTAGTATTAGTTTCAATATTACTTTATGCTAAGTCTAAGCTAGTTTCATCTGGACCAGTTAAAATATTAATAAATAATGAGAAAGATGTTGAAGTTTCGTCAGGAAGTACTCTTCTAACAACTTTAGGTAATAACAAAATATTTTTGCCTTCAGCATGTGGGGGTGGAGGAACTTGTGTTCAATGTAGATGTCAAGTTCTAGAAGGAGGCGGAGAAATACTTCCAACTGAGGCACCTTATTTTACTAGAAAAGAAATATCAGAAGGATGGAGACTTGGTTGCCAAGTTAAGGTTAAAGAGAATATGAAAATAAATGTTCCCGAAGAGGTTTTTGGTATAAAGAAATGGGAAGCTAAAGTTCTTCGGAATTATAACGTAGCATCTTTTATAAAAGAATTTGTATTAGAAATCCCTGAAGAAATGGGTTACAAAGCTGGAGGATATATTCAGATTGAAATCCCAGATTGTAAAGTAAATTATAAAGATATTGACATTACTTCGCATCCCGAGGAACATCCTAATGATCCTGATAAATTTAAGTTGGAGTGGGATAAATTTAATCTTTGGCCTCTTACTATGAAAAATACAGAAAATGTTGAAAGAGCATACTCAATGGCTTCTTATCCAGCTGAAGGGAAAGAGATTATGTTAAATGTGAGAATAGCTACTCCTCCATGGGATGGAAAGAAAAATGATTGGATGTCAGTTAATCCAGGGATAGCATCTTCTTATATTTTTTCTAAAAAACCTGGAGATACAGTAACTATTTCAGGCCCTTATGGAGAATTCTTTATTAATGATTCAGAATCAGAAATGCTTTATGTAGGAGGTGGTGCAGGAATGGCTCCAATGAGATCTCATCTTTATGAATTATTTAAAACAATAAAAACTGGAAGAAAAGTAACTTTTTGGTATGGTGGAAGATCTAAAAGAGAGCTTTTTTATATTGATCATTTTAAAGAGTTAGAAAAAGATTTTCCAAACTTTAGATTTTACATTGCTTTATCTGAACCTGTGGAAGAAGATAATTGGAAGGTTAAGAAATCTATTGATGGAGAAGGAGATGGTTTTATTGGATTTATCCATCAAGTTGTTATTGACCAGTATTTGTCAAAACATGAGACACCTGAGGATATAGAAGTCTATTATTGTGGCCCACCACTAATGAATATTGCTGTTGCAAAGATGGCAGAAGACTTTGGAGTTCCACCTGAAAACGTCAGATTTGATGATTTTGGAATATAATGAATTATTCAAATAAATTCAGATTACTTCTATTTTCTATACTTTTTCTTAGTTGTATTAATGAAAAAAATACAATAAATATAAATGGAGATGCTCTTGGTACAACATATAATATTATTGTTCATAAAAGTTTAGACAAATTTAATTTATCAAAAAGTATTGATTCTATTTTTAATGTAATTAATAATTCTATGTCAACTTATTTAGAAAGTTCAATTATAAGTGATGTAAATAGAAACATTAAAACTCCTGTAGATGAGCATTTTATTAAGGTCTTTAAAAAATCTAAGGAAGTATGGGAAGAATCTGATAGATATTTTGACCCAACTGTTGGAACGCTTGTTAATGCATATGGTTTCGGTCCTAGAATTTCATCAGATAATATAGATAATAAATCAATTAAGAGTCTTAAATACTTAGTCGGTTTTGAAAAAGTAGTCTTAAATAATAGCAATGAAGTTGTAAAAGAAAATAAAGATATATTTATAGACTTCAATTCTATTGCTAAAGGTTATTCAGTTGATTTAATTGGAGAGTTTTTATCTTCAAAAAAAATTGATAATTACTTAATTGAAGTAGGAGGGGAAATTCTAGCTAAAGGATTAAACAAAAGAACTGAATCAATTTGGACTCTAGGTATTCAAGATCCATTAAATCAGGATAAATATATAGAAACAGTTAAGCTAAGTAATAAAGCACTAGCAACTTCAGGTAATTATAGAAAATATCGTATAGATTCTAATACTGGAGATCAATATGTTCATACAATAAATCCAATAACTGGTCTTACATCTATAAATAATACTCTTAGTGTATCAGTTATATCAAAAGATTGTATTACTTCAGATGCATGGGCAACGGCATTATTATCTTTAGATTTAAATAGGGGAAGAGTAATTATTGATCAAATAGAATCAATAGAAGCATTATGGATATTATCTGTTAATGATAAAGTTGAGATTATAAAATCTAATAATTGGGATAAATTAGCCAATTGATTTTTTTACAATGGGAATTAATTCTCCTTTAATTAATCCGTATTTAGAAAGTAGATCCTCTTGAATTTCATTAGTATAATCTAAAAGATTGACAATAAATCCATTATTTTCTAGCCTGTCTTTATAGTCCATCGCATATATTCTTACATGGTCATATTGTCCAAAATGCTTAGCTCTTTGTTTTTTTGAAACCAATGTCTTATCCTCATAAGTTTTTTCTAAACTTTTATCAATAGGAACTTGAAGAATGCCTATACCATCTTTTTTTAAAACACGATATATCTCACTCATGGCAGAATTATCATCAATTATATGCTCTAAAACATGATTGCAAATTATTAAATCAAATGTATCATTATTAAAACTCATATTAGTAATATCACCTTTAACATCAGCTAATGGAGATTTAAGGTCAAAAGTTGTATAATCCCAGTAGATATTCTTTTTGAATTTTCTATAAAAAATTTGTTCAGGTGCAATGTGAAGTACTTTTAATTTAGAGTTTAAGAGATTTGTACTATTATTAAGATATAACCATAGAAGTCTATGTCTTTCAAGAGATAGAGTTCCCGGAGATAGTGCATTTTTTCTAAGTTTACCATACCCATAAGATAAAAATTTTGAATACCCTCTTCCATCAATTGGATCAATATACTTATTGCCAGAATAAACAATTTTTAAAATAGGAACAAGGTAATAGCTAATTCCAATAAGAAAATTTCTTGAAAATATTTTTAATATAATTTTCATTAATCAAAGTAAGATTTGAACTTATCTTCTTCATTTGATTCAATACCTAAGGCATCATAGATATAATTGAATGTTGATAGAACTTCAGGTTTTCCATCAATAATTGCAATATTATGTTCAAAATGAGCACTAGGTTTTCCATCTAGGGTAACAATTGTCCAACCATCATCAAGTTGATTAACTTTTTCAGTTCCAAGGTTTATCATTGGTTCAATTGCTACAACCATTCCTTCTTTTAGGAATAATCCTGAGTCTTTTTTTCCATAATTTGGTATTTCAGGATCTTCATGTAAATTTTTTCCAAGACCATGTCCTACCAATTCTTTAACAATTCCATAGCCATGTTTGCTAATAAAGTTTTGAATTGAATTGCCAATATCACCAACCTTATTACCAACAATTAATGATTCAATTCCAACATAAAGAGATTTCTTTGTTATTTCTAATAAATTCTCTAGATCTTTTTCTACATTTCCAACTTTGAATGTATATGCGTGATCTCCATAAAATCCATCTTTGATTACCCCACAATCAATTGAAACTATATCACCATCTTTTAATGGAATGTCATTTGGTATTCCATGTACTACCTGTTCATTTATACTTATACATAAAGTATTTGGAAAACCATTATAACCCTTAAATCCAGGTTTGCATAAATTGTCAAGAATGAATGTTTCTGCAAGATTATCAAGATATAGAGAAGTTATGCCAGGCCTAATTTCATTTGCTAACATTCCAAGAGTTTTAGATACAATTAATGCACTTTCTCTGATTTTTCTAATTTCTTCAATACTTTTTAAAATCATAATTAGTAATAGGCATTCCTATATTCAATATCATTAATTATTTTATAGATATCTCTTTCTAAAGTTTCAATTGGAAATTCAACTATTCTATTTATTTCTATAGAATCTTTATAGAAAATAATCGTAGGAGTATTTGTTATATTTTTACCTTTTTCATATCCATAATCAGATGTTTTATCTCTTTTAAGTAGATATATATTTAGTTTATCATCTGAAAAGTTTATTTCATCAAGTATCTTTATTAATCTAGGGACCTCTCTTTCACTATCATGACATTTAACACCCATATATAATTCAATAATAAAGTCATCAAGATTACCAAAATTATTGTCACTTAAAAAGACATCTGTTTCATATAAATTATAGTTCTTTGGAAACCATTGAGTATTGCTTGATTTAAATAAATAATTCTTGTCAACTTTCCCATCTATAATATCATTACTTGTATTGTGATTACACGAATTAATAATGATGAAGATAACTGCTAAAAAATAATTTTTCATTTTCTTATTAAAGATTTACCAGTCATTTCTAATGGTTTTTCAATACC
>Ga0206683_10000470_pt1 | contig 29531 bp, 31 predicted proteins | sample M280m12015metaG_FD_155483 | JGI IMG/M metagenome (GOLD analysis project Ga0206683, IMG submission 155483) | Ammonia-oxidizing marine archaeal communities from Monterey Bay, California, United States - M2 80m 12015 | ecosystem: Environmental > Aquatic > Marine > Intertidal zone | place: USA...
CTAATCCATTTGGTTACGTATGGCAAATACTATCGTCAACAATAAAAAGGCCCGATTTGACTATATCATCATTGATGATTATGAGGCTGGGATTGCGCTTAAAGGCTGGGAAGTTAAATCATTAAGAGCGGGCAGAGGCAATATAAAAGAAAGTTACGCAACGATTAAAGATTCTGAATTGCTTCTAATTGGGGCACATATATCACCTCTCTTAAATTCAAATGTAGTCGATGAATCTGAGTCAACACGTACAAGAAAACTACTAATGCATCGAAGAGAGATTAGTAAAATCACTGTTCTGATTAAAGAAAAAGGCCACACATTGGTTCCATTATCAATGTACTGGAAGAATGGTCACGTAAAGATATCAATTGGACTTGCAAAAGGAAGAAAGAAACAGGATAAACGATCCTTGATTAAAGAAAGAGACTGGAAAAGGCAAGCGGATCGATTAAAGAAATTAAACAGATAGACAGCTTTGATCCTCAGGTTAAACACTCCAAAAATCAAAAGTATGAGGAAAATACGCTGTGATAAAATCAAGGGTGTGATTAGATACCTGTTCATATTTTTGACATTTTATTCAATGCAACTATTTGCAATGGATATGAATCACTGTGATTTTTCAGAAGATGAACTCGGGAAACGTTATCCAGCTTCTATGAAGCATGATATGGGTAAAAGTCTTGATCAACTCAGAACATCTATCCCCAGTCTAGAGGAAATGTCCAATCAACAGATTATGGGAATGATGAAAATGATGGGGCCAAATTACTATTGGCCTGTATCTAAAAATGGTTCAACCAATCATGGGGTTTTAATCATGGCCCATGGTTACGGTCCAGGTGGGGATCTTGATCTATTCAATAGTGTTCAAGATGTAGGATTAGCATATCAAACAACCTTATCAATGGGCATGAGTATGATGACATCCTCTCATGTCATCTGCTCTGTGAATGAAATGATCAATAACAATGTTGATAAAATCTTTGTAGTTCCGGTCAGTAGTACTGCTCATAATACTCTCGTAAGACAATGGAATTACATATTCAACCTTGAGGAAAACTATGCATATTCTGATGTTGAGCGGATAGATAATGAAAACATTGTAATGCTTGATCCAATAAGCGATCACATATATGCAAAGAGAATAATATTAGAATATACAAATGAGATCAGTGATGATCCATCAAATGAAGCACTGATCATTATTGCTCATGGACCAATAGATGCTGCCGACAATAAAATCGAATTAGCTTTAATGAATAATATTGCACAATACATCAAAGAATATACCAACATAAATACAGTCAAAGCGTTTACTTTGCAGGATGATGCACCAAAACAAATAAGAGATAGAAATCTAGAAAATATTAAAACTTTTATGAAATCATCACAAGACGATGGTAAGCGTATCTTAATGGTTTCCAATTTGATGTCTGGACAAGGGATACAAAGGAAATTATCGAAAGACTTTGAAGGACATGATTATGTCTTTAATCCCAAAGGTCTATTGACGCATCCCTTATATATCGAATGGATCAAGGAATCAGTAAAAGAGAGTTCTGATTAGAATCACTTTAGTCATTCGCACTATTGGGTTACGATAGTATCCGATTTTAAAATACAGGGGGCGCAAAGGTTTCGACGTTGGTGTTGAAGTTTTATGGGCATGTCGAGATTCAGGATTCTCGTAAATAAATCTGAAAAAACTTTAGTTGCAAATAACAACTACGCACTAGCTGCATAAACCAGCTGGCATTGATGAAATCTCACTTGGAGGGCTTTATCAATGACGATTATCCAAGTTCGTCAAGACAGTTTGCTCTAATTGCCTTGGTTAAATAAAAATAAGAGCTCGTGTTTATGGATACCTTCCTTTCGGTGCCTAAATATAAAATTAAAGAAAGTGATAAGCATGTAGATCATAATATGGATAGCTAACGGACGCGGGTTCGATTCCCGCCGCCTCCACCAATCTTTGCTTAATTAGAATTAATTTGAAAAGTATTATGAGTAGAGTAGTAAACGTAGCAGCAACACAGATGTCTTGTAGTAGAGACTCAAAAGCAAATATCTTAAACGCAAAAAAACTCATTACCAAGGCTGCTAGTGAAGGAGCACAAATAATCTTAATACAAGAGTTATTTGAATCCGTTTACTTTTGTTGTCTAAATAAAGCCGAAGAGTTCAATATGGCCAAACCATTTGAAAACAATCCGCTTCTAGAAGAAATGGCGGGTCTTGCAAAAGAGTTATCTGTTGTCCTCCCAATTAGTTTTTTCGAAAAAGACAACAATACCTTTTACAACTCACTCTCGGTAATTGATGCAGACGGAAGTATCAGCGCTCCTTACAGAAAATCACACATTCCAGATGGGCCAGGATATGAAGAAAAGTTTTATTTCCATCCAGGTAATACGGGGTTCAAAGTTTTCGAAACACAATATGCGAAAATCGGTGTAGGTATATGCTGGGATCAATGGTTCCCAGAAGCAGCAAGGATTATGGCACTCAATGGTGCGGAAGTCCTTTTTTATCCCACCGCAATAGGCAGTGAACCAGATACACCGGAGTTTGATTCAAGAGATTCATGGCAGCTGGTTATGCAGGGACATTCAGCTGCGAATACGCTACCAGTTGTTGCATCAAATCGAATCGGTACAGAGACAAATGAAAAATTCTCAATGACATTTTATGGCTCCTCATTTATTACCGATGGAACAGGAATAAAAGTGAGAGAATGTTCCAGAGATAATGAAGAATATATTATTCATAAATTCGACCTTGACTCAATTCAGGAACATCGGTCATCATGGGGTTTCTTCAGAGACAGAAGAACCGATTTATATAAAGACATATTAAAGGACTAAAATGAAACAGAACCATCAAATTAAACATTTTATTAAGTCGTTAGGGTTTCTCTATATTTTTATCTTTCTCTTTGGAGCTGATGCCAATGCCAAAAGCACTGCTGAAATTGATGCAAGCATTGAAAGTGCTATAGAGAGATTTACCAATGAGATCCAAGGCGGTCAAACTTATCTAGATGGAGCTCGTGGCATCCTAGTAATTCCAAAGATGATAAAAGCTGGTTTGGTATTAGGAGTTGAATATGGCGAAGGCGCACTGGTCGTGGATAATATAAAAATCCAGTATTATAGGGCTTTCAGTGGATCATTGGGGCTTCAACTGGGCATCGGATCTAAAGACCTAATAATCTTATTTTACGATGATGAAGCAATGGATGACTTTATATATAGTTCTGGCTGGCAAGTTGGTGTCGATGGATCTGTCGCTTTATTAGATATGGGTGCCGGAGGTTCGTTAGATTCTAGAGAAGCTAAAGATCCAATTGTCGGATTCGTATTTGGTCACAAAGGTCTGATTGCTGGATTAAGCTTAGAGGGTACAAAATTCACAAAAATATGGCCAAATGCTGAGGCAGAATCAGAAGATGATTCAATTGATTCTTTTAATGAAAGTGCCCTTGATTAATTGTCTCGCTTACGATTATTTGCTTCAAACATCATCTAAAATTATTCAATCGCACGTATACTGATAGTGCATATGAATAACGCTCTAAGAAAATTATTACTTTTGCAATCGTTGTTTCTGATTGGATGTGGTGCTCAGAATTTAGTCATAGATACGACTATTCCATCGCCTCTTGTGGCTAAAAATGAAAACATCACAGCCAGATTGATGCTTGACGAAAAACTACAGAACTTTATATTCATACCTGAAGAATTACAAAAGAAAGAAGCATCTGTTCAAATAAGTTTTGGCAATACACAAGTTAATCTCTTTCAAAATATCTTCTCATCATTCTTTTTATTGGATGACTCCACAAAAACAAACAATCTTAATATCAATGTCAAATTAGATAAATTTGAATATTTAACGCCTCAAATGGCTGCAAATCAGAAGTATTCAGTTTGGTTCAAGTACAACATCCAGATACTCAATGTAAATGATCAGCCAATCGATAACTGGATGATTACAGGCTATGGAGAGCAGGAAGCAGGCGCATTCCAAGATGACGAATCATTCAGAAGAGCAATTCAGATTGCCCTGAGAGACGCTGGTGCGAATCTAAGTATTAAAACTCAAGATGAGATTGTTAACATTGTTAATTCGATTGGTTAGCATGATATCTTTAACCAAGAAAGTTCTATTCTTTTCAGTATTTCTCATCGTTGGGTGTTCTACCACTAGAGTCGATGAAGAAATTAATTCAGCATTTACAATTAGTGGCGATGAATCCATAGTTTTGCTTTCGAATAGCTACCACACAGGAAATCAAACAGAGTTGGATTTTATGGAATGCGTAAATAGTTCTATATCTAAAAAACAGAATGCATTTGAAATAGTACCGACCAGACAATTTCAAAATCTATTTTATCCTTGGTTTGAGCCAAGTACAGCCCCACAAACAGTTGAGGATCTTCCAAAAGTGCTTGGCAATAATCTTATTAAAGAAAAGCTCTCTCAAATGAAAATTAAATACCTTATAAAGATCACTGGGCAAACCAAAACAAATGCCAGTTCTGGAGCACTCTCTTGTGCAGCAGGTCCAGGTGGTGGAGGATGCTTCGGATTTGCATGGTGGGACGATACCTCTGAATACACTGCATCTATCTGGGATTTGTCTCAAGAAACCGCTGTTGGCAATGTCACTGCGAATGTCACCGGTACATCTATGATCCCTGCAATAGTTATACCCATACCTATTTTGGCCAGAACACAGTCAAATGCATGTGAGGGGCTCTCAAATCAAATAGTCAGCTTCTTTTCTGGTTAAAATTTATGGCTAAATGTTCAAAAATTATATTTTTTCTAATCATCATCTCAGTTCCGTTGAGCCTTTCCTCATTTGACGATACGCTGAGTGTTCCAAAAGTTCTTGAGCTGAATGCAGAAGATTCGTATCTGACTCGACTGGTTACAGCAATCAGTGAACGAGCTCATTACACTCAATCATCGGTGAACAATGAATCATCGATCAAGATATTAAATGAATACATCAATACCTTGGACAGAAACAAGATATATTTTTCTCAGACAGATATCACCTATTTCCAGCGTTACAAATATAAATTGGATGATTCATTGAGAGACGGCGAATTGGGACCAATCTTTGATATATTTTCAACCTATAGACTTCGTGTCCAACAAAGACTTGATCATTCATTGCAAACCATTAATGAAATAGATGATTTTGAATCTGATGATTCTTATCAATTTAGAAACACTAAAAATAAATGGAAATACGATGAGAGCATTATCAATGAAGAATGGGGGAAGAAAACGAAAAATGATTTACTCTCTTTAGTGATTGCTGGCCAGGATCTTGAAACAGCAAAAGAAACATTGAGAAAACGCTATCATCGTTTTATTAAACGAATCAATGATTACGACGAACAAGACGTTCTGAATTTATTTCTCAATGCTTACATGAAGCATCTGGATCCGCATTCAAGTTATCTAAACCCATCCGAAGCAGAAGAGTATGAAATACAAACCAGTCTCTCCTATCAAGGCATAGGCGCAAGACTTCAGACCAATGATGATTTTGTTCAAATCGTTAATCTCATTCCTGGCGGACCCGCTTTTAAAGAAGGGACGATTAAACCATTGGATAAAATTATTGGCGTTAATCACGACAATAAAAAAATGATCGATGTCATTGGTTGGGACTTAAATGAAGTGGTTAAACTCATCAGAGGCCCAAAAGGATCAGTGATTACTTTAAGAATTATGCCATCCAATCAAGATGGAGACTCATTGCCTTATGATGTTTCCCTGACAAGGGATGAAATCTCATTGGAAGAACAAGCGGCATCGAGTTTTATTAAAACAATAAACGATGATAATTATGAATATCAAATTGGCGTAATTAAGATTCCTGGCTTTTATCAAGACTATGCAGCTCGAAGAAGAGGCGATAAAGACTACAAAAGTACGACATCAGACGTAAGAAATATTGTTGATGAATTCAAAGAGATTGGGATAGATGCAATTGTGATTGATCTGAGAGGTAATTCTGGAGGACTGCTCGATGAAGCCACGGGTCTTACTGGTTTATTCATCGACGAAGGGCCTGTTGTTCAACTCAAAGATATGGAGGACAATATTGAAATTATTGAGGATCCAATACCTGGAACCATATATGATGGTCCTATATCTGTAGTCATAGATAGATTCAGTGCTTCAGCGTCAGAAATATTTGCCGCAGCGATTCAAGATTATTCCAGAGGACTGGTTATCGGGCAGAAATCATTCGGTAAAGGATCTGTTCAAAATCTCTACCCGCTGGACCGTTATTCAAGATATAAATCAGATAAGGGGTTTGGCCAACTTACACTCACGATTGCAAAGTTTTATCGTGTCAATGGATCTGGAACACAAAATAAAGGGGTTATACCCGATATCTCATTGCCCTCCTTTATCGATGAATCAGTCGTCGGTGAGGAAAACAAAGACAATACATTGCCATGGGATCAGATTGTCGCTCTTAGTTATGCTAAAGACTCCAATCTAGAAATCACTAAGAATATCGTAACGAGCAATCATCACATCAGAGAAAAAAAGAATCCTGCTTTTCAATATATTAATAATGAAATAGAGTACTTCGAAGAAGAAAATGAGATTGATCTAATTACCCTGAATTACGAAAAAAGATTGAAAAGAAGAAATTCCAAAACAGAAGAAATTGAAAACAGAAGAAAACAGAATCTCTCGGAGCTCGGCTACACTGATAATTATGATTTTGATGAATTTCGTGATGAAACAATACTGAATGAAGTTTACTCAGTGATGATAGATATGATCATTCAGAAAGAGCAAAGCGTATCACTATTGACATCAACAGACCTTCAAGATAAAAGTTAGTTCACCTGCCCTTTCCTACTTTGGCCAACTTTGATGATGTATATCAATAAAAAACTTGTGCTCATGTGTTACGGCCTTATGCTCATGGTCATGTGAGTGCTCCGTTTCATCTAAAGTATGGCTATGCTTATGGTGTTCATCGTGATGGCTGTGAGTATGAGCATGAACAACCCTCTGATGAGTATGCAATATTTCATTGCTGCTTTCTTCATTTGGCCAAAATAGTAGACTGAATAGTAGACATAATAGGACGATCATTGAAAATAGTGATGCTGTAAAACTGAATCCATACGTAAATGCCAACTGACCAGCAAGCAAATAGCCAAAAAACCAAGACAAATGTGACAACGAGAACTGAGCAGTGAAATACGCTGTCCTGTCTGATGGATTAGAGGACATATTTACAATCTTTCCAGATGGGATTTGCGAAAGCGATAACCCTATACCGGTTATAAACCATGCAAGAAGTGAAAATATATAGATCGGTTCATAGGACATTAGGAACATGGCTATAGAAAGTATGAAGACGCCTGTTTGTGTTATTTGTTTATCGGACATTCTTTCATTAAGAGATGAATAGACAAAAGCTATGATCATTGATCCCAATCCCGATGCACCCATAAATATAGCGACGGTTGTATCCGAAAGGTAAAGATAGTCTTTAACATATATGACTGTGTTAACAATGATCATTGAACTCGCTAACGCGATACCGAAATAAATAATGAATAAAACTCTTAGCCTGGGTGTTTTCATATAAGAACGTATCCCGAAAGACATTTCTTCAATGATATTCCCGGTTCGTTCAATGACTTTATCGTCAGGAAGAAGTGTGACAAGAATGATGAATGCAGATATTAGAAATGCAGCAGAGTTAATGATAAATAGCCCTGTATAACTCAAATACAGTAATGCAATTGCAGCAAACGTAGGGCTTAGAATATTTTCTAAATCATAAGCGATTCTAGAATAGGCAAGTGCTTTACCATATTGTTTCTCATCAACCAATATGTCTGGTATTAAGGCTTGAAAGACGGGCTTAAAGCCAGCAGAAAACAAATTCAAAACAAATATCAATACATAGATATGCCAGATTTCACTGATGAACGGAATGAGAAGCACAACAATTGCCCTTAGAACATCCATTAGTATTAAAAAGGTTTTCCTCGGCAAACGGTGAACAAAGCCGCCAATGATTGGCGCAAAGACAACATAAGCAATCATTTTAATAGCCAGAGCAATACCTAAAACTCTTCCGGCTTCATTTAATGCAAAGTCATAAGCCAATAAGGCCAATGCGATTGTAGATAGACCAGTACCGACCAACGCAATAATTTGAGCAATAAAAAGTTGTAGGAACGTCTTATTTTTAAGTGGAGACGGTTTATTCATTTATGAAATCTGGTAATTCACTGAGATTAGTTCGCTCAGCCAGTCATTAAACATAGCTGATAAAATAATCTTTTCATTGATGCCCGGTTTTTTAAGCAGGCTTACTGAGATACCTGATCCCGTTTTATTCCCTTGAATGTCTTCGGATAGGTCATAGACCTCAATAAGCTTGGCATCCATGTAAATTTTAGTCCGAAACGTATAAGGCCTAAAGTAAACGTTGCCCGTTCTATGAGTTGGATTGATACACATATAGGCATGTTTTGTATATCTTGAAAGATTCTCAATACAAACCTCAATCGACGGCATTTCTGGATTGGTTAATCTATATGTTTTAACACTGTATTTTTGGTCATGAGAAGTTTTATCATCGTAAGGTATAGAATCCAGAATAAGCTTTTTAAACAGAATAAAGTTTTCTTCTGTCAGTCGGTCGTTGATTTTAGAAAGTGCTGCAATATCATTTTTCGGTTGCAGCTTAGGGTTTTGTTCAAATTTTAAGTAGTCTTTCACTTATAAAGCAATATAGTTATGTAGACTAATAATATAATCATTCAATGATATATAAAAGGAGGATAGTGAAATGACCATCGCGTATATTTGTTTATTGATTTGCATGCTTTTACCAATTTTTTGGGCCGGTGTCTCAAAATATGGATTCAACGATATTGAATATAACAATGAATCACCGAGAGATCACATCTCATCATTATCTGGAAAAGCAAGGAATGCATATAATGCCGAACAGAACTGTTATGAGACATTTCCAGCTTTTGCAGCGGCTGTCATTGTTGCTCACCAATTGGGAAACGATCAATCTATGATTGATTTGCTTTGTGTCGTCTTCTTGTTGTCTAGAATCCTGCATGGGTATTTTTATATAACCAATAAAGGCTCAATGAGAAGCATTGTCTATCTCATAGGGTTGAGTGCAAATATTTGGCTATTCTTTGCTTAGTCGTTATCAATCTTGAGGAAATGATTTCGATAGTGCCTCAACTCATATATTGAGTCGTAAATGTCATCTCTTGCAAGATGGTTTGAATTCTTAACAAACGATCTTGAGATATCGGGGGCCCATAATTGAGCAGTGATTTTAATCGAGGTCACGTCTAAGTTTCGATATTGAAAATGATCCTCTAGTTCTGGCATCAATCTGGCCATGAATCGTCTGTCTTGGCAAATGCTGTTACCGCACAATGGTGCTTCTTTTTTATTTGTTAGCTTTTTTAAAAAATCCAATGTTTGATCTTCTGCATCCCTGATTGATAAGTTTGATGATCTAACTCTGTCCAGTAAACCGGATCTCGAATGGGTTCTTTTGTTCCAACCATCCATTTGATCGAGTCTCTCGTCATCATGGTATATAGCGAGATTAGGGCCTTCTGCAATTATTTCTAAATCTGCATCGGTGACCACGGTTGCGATTTCAAGTATTGAGTCATTGAATGTATCGAGACCTGTCATTTCAAGATCTATCCAAATCAGACGTTTTGAAGAATTTGACATAGGGACAGATTTTATCAAACTTATACAATGAAATTGATAAAACTTAGACAATGACTATCAAAAATAATATTTCAATAGTGACAGAGCTTTATGGGAATCGAGGTCTTTGTTGGAACTCCAGTGATGGTTTTCAATCATTTATTTTGATTCAGAAACAAGCCGATCTAGTGATCGGAGATCGTGTGATATGTAATGATCTGATTTCTGATGAATGCACTATTCAAAAAGTTCTCGAAGCTACAAATTCACTAAAAAAGATGAGCTCTAATGGAGTTTCTCAGAACATAGCAAATAATGTCAGCAATGCAATAATTGTTGTTTCAACCGAACCAAAAGTGAATTTCTTTTTACTGGATAAATTAATACTCATTGCTGAGATGAATGAATGCAGAGTTAATATCGTTATCAATAAGGCCGATCTGGATCACGATGTTCTAAAGAAAGAGCTTATTTATTATGAAAGATTGGGTTATCCAATTACGATCGTGTCAGCGAAAGCCGATACAAATAAAGACGGTCTTTTGAGTATTCTAAAAAATGAATCATCCTTGCTGCTCGGACAGTCTGGTGTTGGTAAATCAACATTGATTAATTGGTTGCTTCAAGAGGAAACCATTAAAACAAACACACTGTCAGAAAAGAATAATCGAGGAAGACACACCACTACGACAACAAAACTTCATATCATGGAAAATGAAAGCCACCTTTTTGATACTCCGGGCATGGAAAATCTTTATCCAAATATTAAAGAAAAGTACATTATCCAAAATGGGTTTAGAGAGATGGTAACGACGCGGGATAAATGCAAATATAGAAACTGTCTCCATGTCAGTGAACCAAAATGCTCTGTAAAAGATTCAATGCTCCCAAATAAGGCATCAGAACGTCGCCATAATCATTACATAAAGATATTAGAGACTATTTCTTAGATACAATCGATCGATTGATTAGTGCTTGCGTGAGGGTGCTGGAGTCTACATACTCTAACTCACCTCCCATAGGCACACCGTATGCGATTCTTGTTGCCTCTATATCGGTGTCCTCAATAAGCCCAAGAATATAAGAAGCCGTTGCCTCACCCTCTATAGTTGGACTGTTTGCTAGGATGATCTCTTTTATGGTTCCTTCTTTTACAATCGATTCGAGCATGTCGAGTTTCAGTTGATCGGGTCCAATCCCGTCCAGTGGCGAAAGCTTTCCCATTAGAACAAAGTATTTTCCATTAAAGGACATGGAATTTTCGATTGCAATCATATCAGCAGGTGATTCTATAACACATAACATGGCAGAGTTTCTTTGTGGGTCGCTACAAATGTCACATAAATCAGAATCCGTATACATTCTGCAGTTTGAGCATTCATTGATGTTCTCCAATGCGTTTTTTATTGTGTCAGAAAGAAACAAGGCTTTTTCTTGATTGTGTTGTATAAGATTAAATACGATTCTTTGGGCACTTTTAACACCGATACCGGGCAAACCCTTAAATGCATTAACAAGATCTTGAAGAATTGGGCTAAAGTGCTTCATTTGGTTTCTTCAATTGTAGCATCGAAGATGTCTACAAATTCTTGAACGACCGGGTCTGAGCTGGCTCTTGATTCATTCATGATAATTTGCTCTTCATTTTGTGTTTTAACCACACCGGCTAATGTTTTCCCATTTTCCTTATTGATTTGAATGAGCACCTTCTTGAATCCTTGATAATGACTGATCAGATATGCATTCAAGCCATCTACGGCACGTTCGATCATTTGATGTTCGCTTTCACTGTTAATCTTTAAATAAAGAACATTGTTATCGATTCGATCAAAGAAACAATTTGCAGCAAGCTGTTTAACGGCGCCTCTGAGTTTCATTTTTGCAACTTCTTTTGTCCAGTTATTCGATGAGAGTATGTCTTTCTCGGGCTGACCGTTTATTGCTGATGGCGGCTGCACATTTTCTAATGGTTCTGATTTTTTAATTTTTTTTTGTGCGTTTTTTTGTGCTTTTTCTTGTTCGGGTTCTGACTCAGATAATTGAAAAGCATACATTCTAAGCACAGCCATTGAGAAGCCTTCTTTAGAGCTCGGCGCCATTGCTAAGTCGCGTTTAGAGTTTATTGATATCTGATAGATCAACTGTATAAGTTCGGGGGAGTGGTCATTCGATAAATCAACCAGTTCAGTTTGTGCATCCACTTTTGAAGAGTCTAAAATCTGAAGATAAGCGATCTCTTGTGTAATGCTGGCGATGTTATCGAGAACATCACTGTAATTTGGATATTTTGAGTCCAGCACTTCAAGTTGATTTTTCAGCATTTCTGCGTCTTGGCCGAGGATCGATTGAACAATTGAGAGAGCAAATTTATTATCAATTAATCCAAGCATATCAATTACATTGGCCTCAGAGAGCTTATAATTCTCGTAGGCAAGTGCTTGATCCAATAAGCTCAGCGCATCCCTCATGCTTCCATCGGCAGACTTGCTGATGATTGAAAGAGCGCCCTCCTCGTATTCGATTTTTTCTGCATCGAGTATATCTTTCATTCTAGAGGCGATGAGTTCTTCGGATATCTTTTTGAGATTGAATTTTAAGCATCTGGATAACACAGTGATCGGGATCTTTTCACTCTCTGTGGTAGCCAATAGAAACTTCATGTGTTCGGGCGGTTCTTCAAGAGTTTTTAGAAGTGCATTGAATGCCTCTTTGGTAAGCTGGTGCACTTCATCGATTAAATAAACCTTATATCGGCCCACAGTGGGTGTGTATTGTGCATTCTCAAGAAGATTTCTTGTGTCATCTATCCCTCTTTGTGATGCAGCATCCACTTCGATTAAGTCCATAAAGCTTCCTGCATCGATCGATACACAAGAATCACATTTTCCGCATGGCTCTGGGGTAACACCTTCATCGCAATTGAGTGATTTAGCAAATAACCTGGCTATCGTGGTCTTTCCAACTCCCCTTGTTCCTGTAAATAAGAGTGCATGATGAACTTTATTCTGTTTTAGAGAGTTTTGAATGGCCTTTACGACATGATCTTGACCAGAGACTTCCGAAAAGCTCTTGGGTCGCCATTTCCTTGCTAAGACTAAATAGTTCATGCTTTGAGAGTTATCATTTAATATTTTTTCGATTGTATCGTATTTACTGTTGACCGAATTCTACATCTGCATATCATCAGTAATTGGTTATAGTTTTGACTAAGCATTAATCAAGTAACCAATACATAGTGAATAAGATATATTACAATCTTCTCAGTTAGAAGTAACCATAGAAATGAATCAAGAACATATAGATGTGCTAATTATCGGAGCTGGAATCTCTGGAATCGGTGCTGGTTATTACCTAAAGAATAAATGTCCCAATCGTTCTTTTAGGATTCTTGAGTCAAGAGATGAACTCGGTGGCACTTGGGATCTATTCAAGTATCCAGGTATTAGATCTGACTCCGATATGACAACCATGGGTTTTCGCTTTAAACCTTGGACAGGTAAGAAATTAGTGGCTGGTGGCGATGCAATTCTGAGCTATCTAAATGAAGTTGTGGATGAAAATGGTTTTAGAGATAAAATTCAGTATAACTCCCATGTGACAAACGCGACATGGAAATCAAGCGATTCGAAATGGAAAATCACCTATCAAAACAAGATCGACGGCTCCGAGGGTATCATTACATGCAATCTCATTTATTTTTGTGTCGGCTACTATGATTATGAGAACGGTCACGAACCGGATTTTAATGGCAAAGAAACATTCAAAGGGTCAATCGTCCATCCGCAACATTGGCCGGATGATCTCGATTATAAGGACAAAAATGTCATAGTCATTGGCAGTGGAGCTACGGCGGTTACATTGATCCCATCAATGGCCAATGAAACAAAACACATCACCATGCTTCAACGTTCGCCGACATACTACATGGTTAGGCCCAATATTGATCCTCTAGGCGCGTTCTTTAGAAACTTTATGGGTAAGACAGTTTCCTACTTTGTCATGCGATGGAAGAACATTCAGCTGCAATCCTGGTTCTTTAAACGAGCAAGGAAGAACCCTAGTCAAATCAAGCAGTTTTTGATCGGAGTGGTTAAGGAAAAGCTGAATCCATCATTTGATATCGAAAAACACTTTACACCATCATATAATCCATGGGAACAACGCCTATGCTTGGTACCTGACGGTGATCTCTTTGATGCGATCAATGAGGGCAAAGCATCCGTTGTGACCGACCATATCGATCAATTTACAGAAGATTCTGTGGTCTTAAAATCTGGAAATGAACTGCCCGCAGATATCATCATTACTGCAACTGGCTTAAAGCTAAAAATATGCAGCGACATAATAATCACCGTAGACGATGAGGTAATTGATTTATCTCAATCGCTCACATACAAAGGCATGATGGTGAGCAATGTACCAAATGTGGTTTGGACATTTGGTTATACAAATGCTTCCTGGACATTGAGAGCAGATCTAACTGCAGAATATACATGTAAGATTCTAAATTACATGGATAAGAATAACTATCGAGTAGCAACTCCGGTTCCCAATGGCCCAGTTAACAGTGACGGGGCTTGGTTAGACTTCAATTCAGGTTACGTTACGAGATCGTTAGATATCCTTCCAATCCAAGGTGACAGAGATCCTTGGAGAAACACACAGAACTACACGAAAGATGTCATTGACTTAAGATACGGTAAAGTGAGTGACGATGAATTGGAGTTTTCGTAAAGAAATTAGACTCCTTTGAGAATGTCATCGTATGTAGGGTCGATGCCATCGTATTCAGTCCATTCATGAGAAACCTTTATTTCATCAATTAGAGTTCTCTTTACGAGGACCCCATTTTTAAACCACTGCCATGTTCTGGCTCGATTTTTTCCTTTGTTGCTGACTTGAATCATTTCATAAAGATAGAGATCTTCTTCATCTTTGCGTTCCCAATAGAGCATCAATGTTCTTTGAAAATCATCCAAATCTACATTTGCAGCCCATCCATCAATTGGACCTTTAAAATAAAGTCGATTGTTTTTAATTTCGGCAGGAAAATCCCTGTTTTCTGATTTGCCGTCTTTCCATCTGTATAGATTGGTTTGGTGATAATCAGAATCATTGATGATCCTACAAAGGAGTCTTGATCTGTGCTCATCAATCTTTTGACCATTGTGATCGTAGTATCGATAATAACCTTCCCAAACGCCTTCATGGTTCTTTAAAAATGGCATTGTTCCTTTTAGAGACATTAAGTCACTCCTTTATGTTGTTTCTCATGCATTTTTCCTGCGATATAAAATGCTGGTAAACATAGTACCGCAAGGAGTTGAAAAGTTAACATTGTTATCGAATAAGGTTTCTCAATCTCATATTTAAAATTGGATTTCATTCGCTCTTTATTTGTATTGCAACTTTCCCCCTGGCTTTTCGGTTAGCAAGCGATTCAATGGCATCAGTAGCTTGGTCTAGTGAGTATATTTGCTCAACTTTTGGCTGTATTTTTTTATTAGCATGCATTTCAAATAGTTCATTGAAATTTTGAGCATTCACCATTGCTTCTCTAATGCAAAAGCTACCCCAAAACACACCTACAATTTGACATCCTTTGAGCAAGGCTAAATTCAGTGGAATCTTTGCTATGCCGGATGTAAAACCTATAACCAGATATCTGCCCTTCCATGCCATTGCTCTTAACGCAGGCTCAGAATAGTCTCCGCCGACTGGATCGAATGTCACATCCACACCGTTACCATTGGTTAATTCCTTTATTTGACTTGAAAATATCTTTTGATCTTCACTGCTGCTTAGGTCTTTTGAATACAAGATGGTTTCATCGGCCCCTGCTTCTTTACATAATTCTAGTTTTTTTGACTCAGATGCTGCAGCAATGACTCTGGCGCCCATTGCTTTTGCGACATGGATAGCAGATATCCCAAGTCCTCCAGCTGCGCCCATGATTAAAACGTCTTCACCAGATTTAAGCTCGGCTCTTTGCTTGAAAGCATGAATGGATGTTCCATAGTTCAACGGAAATATTGATCCGGTCAGGTAATCCATTGAATCGGGCAATGGCATCACATTGAATTGATTGCAAAGTGCGTATTCTGCAAATCCACCACTGCCTTTGAAGCCAATCACTCTGTCGCCTTCTTTCCACCCTTTTACATTTTTTCCAATGCCTTTAATGACGCCTGTAAATTCTCCCCCTGGTGAAAACGGGAATTCAGGTTTAATTTGGTATAAGCCTTGCACCACCAGTACATCAGGGAAAGCTACTCCTGCAGCATAGACCTCGATTAGTACATCGTTATCGGTTGGCGTTGGGACCTCAATGGTTTCAATCTGATGAGATGATATGGGTCCAAATTCTCTACATAAGTATGCTTTCATGATTACTCCTCCTCTAGATCTATCGATGCGATTCGGTCGCCATGATAGGTTCCAAAATATAATTTATTATTAAGTGATAATGCAACAGTAGCAGCGCCCATTACAGTGTCTGAATACTCGAATGCCTCAATGAGTGATAAATCGGATTGATTAAGCTTATAGGCTGCAAACGGAAGTGGACATTGATTGACTTCTGGATCCTCGAAGACTTCATGTGCAAATACACCACAATAGATGAGACTATCAAGGCCACTATGATCTTGTCCACCTACCCATAAATAATCACCGTCGATTGTTATGTTGTCTGGGATGCCATTGATATTAAATTCGGCTTCTATTTTTTTGGATTTAAAATTGTACTTTGATGTCTTATTTCCAAAAGCATAGTTAATGAAAAGATTTTTCTCATCATTAGATAGCTCAACACCATTGGGAAATGCCCCATCTGTATTAATGACTTTTTCAAAACCATTTTTCTTGGTCCAATGGTAAACATATCCTGTGTGTCCTTTTGTGTTATCAAGCACTGCCAGCTCCAACAATGAAGTCTCCTTATCGTACATTTGTGACACAAAAAAAGAGCCGTCCGCTCTTAGTGCCACATCGTTAAAGTATCCATGGGCAGGTGCTTTGATGCAACCGTTCCAGTGCAAAGACCAATTGTCTTTATCCTGAATCAGCTCAAACATTTCAATGGTCTCATTTGGCATGTGGTTGACGGCGGCTAATTGATAGCTTCCATCAGTTCGTTGATTGATGTCAATTCCATGTGGCGAGAAGATAAAACTGCTTCTAGTGCAATTACTACTCCCCCACATGCCTTTCCCTTTTTTAATTTCTAAGAGATGTCGCTGACCGCTTTCTGCATTCAATAATGAAAATCGGCCTGGAACATTTACTGGACTCAACGGGATTATTGCACCAAATTCAGACACGAGTATATTTTCACCGTCTGGCATAGCAGCCAAATCTTCTGGATTCTGAAAATCGCAATAAACCATTAAAATCTTGTCAGAATTACATCCTTTGATATAACTAACCTGTTCTACATTGGCTTGCGTGATGAATAAATATGCAAGCAAAACAATGAATGTTAAAAACAGTCCAATGATTGCAATGACTATGTATTTTAGAATCTTATACAACGTTACCACTCGCCTTTTTTACCTAACAAAGTGCCTTTCAAGATCTCTTGAATATCAGCTTCTTGTGGCTCTGTTCTTGAAAGAATCCTTGTGTATCTTTCCTGAATCATTTCATCATAGCTTGTGTGTGGAAGGATATAGAATTTATTCTCTTTAATGGCTTCTAAGGTTATATCAGCAATCTCAGTTGGCTCTTTGCCTCTTTTTAAGACAGAGGATGCAAGCTTTTTCAAAAGAAAGTTTGTTTTATTTTCCGCAGGCAGATGTTTGGGTCTGTTTCTGTTTGATTCAATAATATTTGTATTTACAAAGCCTGGGCACAATACAGATGCCCCAATGTTTGATTTAACATTTTTTAACCCTTGCCACATCGATTCACTCAATGCTAAAGCGGCATGCTTGCTGACGCCATAGATTGCCTCACCCGGTAAAATACCAGCAAGTGAAATTGTATTCAGAACATGTCCTGCTTCTTTGTGATTCAACATATGAGGGATAAATGCTTGCATTCCATAGAGGGTTCCATAAAAGTTTACGCCCAGTACCCATTCCCAGTCACTTTCATCTAATTCCCATATGCCACTGGCATCAGCTGTGCTAGCAACGCCGGCGTTATTGCAAAGGATATGGATATTTTTAAATGTCTTTACCGATTCATCAAACAGATGATTAACGGCATCTTTATCCATAACATCGACGATCACTCCGTGTGTCCGAACACCAAGTTTTGATATTTCAGATACAGCAATATCAAGAGCATGCTGCTCTATGTCAGCGAGGACAATATTCATTCCTTCGCTGGCAAATTTCTCAGCCAGTGCGAAACCTATGCCGCTTGCAGCACCAGTGATCACAGCGGTCTTGCCTTTAAAATCTCTCATATTTTACTCCTTAAGAAGAAATACATACTAATGGATTATATAATGTTAGTGAATTGTAACTTGGATAGCCCTATACCCTGTTACCCAGCGACATAAAAAAGGTAACAATGACTTCCTAGTCAATGATTACCCCTTTTCTTTTTCTAATAATGCCTTTTTCATCTGAACTCCACCACTGCCAGAGTATCCCCCTATGGATCCATTGGATGAGACAACTCTATGACAAGGCGTACTTATGGGATTGGGATTCATGCCGCATGCATTGGCCACAGCTCTATAAGCATTCGGGCGACCTATAGAAATTGCCAATTCTTTGTATGTAATGGTTTTTCCATGCGGTATCTGGTCGATAGCAGCCCATACTTCTTTTTGAAATTCTGTTGGATTGTTTTGAGACATTATGAAATCTGTACCCTCATTTATACATGAGGGCACATTTAATCATTTTATTAGATCAATCTAATTGCATTGGAAACATTTGAAAGCTTCCAATAAGTTTAGAATTTTCATTGTCAGAGTTATAGAGTGGAGACAATGGCTGAACAGCTTTCCATTCCTCACTGCTAAACAATGATTCAATCGATTTGGCTTCAGCCTCTGGTGACTCTGAGCACATTACAAATTGAAGATTATCCTGACCACCTAGTCCTTCTTGCCACATATCGATTTCAAATCCGTGAGCCTCAAACAATATTTTACTTTGTTTAAAGCTTTCTATGGCCTCATTGAATTTTCCTTTTTTCGGCTTCCACACCCACACTTGTACGGTTGCTGGCGAGTTACACATCTCATCATCAATCAATGTCATGTGATAGTTTCTTGGGTTTCTTTTGATGACCTTGCTGGCCCAGAATTTTTCAATAAATTTGTCCCATTTAGGACTCGTATATTTTGTTGCGGCACGCTGCGTTGGCGATTCATAAAAATCATACCATCGAACGACTAAGTCTCCGCCTTTACCGATCTGTTGAATTCCTATTCCAACATTTTGACCCGTTTCTTGTCCAATTATCATTGCTTCCTTGAACAGTGGTTCTGCATCCATTATTTTGTTGGTACCAATCTCATAAACCCATACATCAGCTTCAATGCTGTATAAATTTACAGAAACCGATACACAAAATACCGAAATAATAGCGATCTTTAATTGTTTCATTCTAATGCTCCTATCGTTAAGTAAAAAAAGGGGCCTTTCAGCCCCATACCATAAGTTATATTCAATATAGCATTAAAGGATGAAAAACGTTAATCTCTAGAATCATGATTTTAAGCAGAAGACAAATAATTAAAAATACCGTCCAGCTAACAGGACTTGGAATTACCACGAGTATTGTTCCGATGCCATTGTTAGCTCAGAGTCTTAATTATGGACCCAAAGAAGGATTGGCAAGACTTCATTGGAATGAAAATTACTACGGTCCCAGCGAACGTGCCCTAGAAGCCATAAACACGTCATCATTCAAAGGTGCTTATTACCCAGATCACCTAGTGGATTTTTTAAAATCGATGATCGCAGAATACAATCAAATTGATACAAACAATATTGCAATCAGTGCTGGTTCTACACAGGCATTGACAATCTTGTCACAAGTTTCTGGACGAAATGGAACAATACTGGCATCGGAACTGACATTTGATACCCACCTTCAATTAGCTAAGAACTCAGGTGCGAGAATCATAAGGGTTAAAGACAATCAAAATCTGAGCATCGACCTTAAATCAATTGAGTCATTGAGCAAAAATAATGTCTCTGCAGTCTTTATTGTGAATCCTAACAATCCCTCTGGGATGATCATTGACCCAACTATTCTCAGAGAAACAATAAAAAGGATTTCCCAAAAAACTTTAGTGGTTATCGATGAAGCTTACAATGAAGTTTCTGCAGACCCAGAAAAGAACACAATGATTGATCTTGTTAGAGACGGATACAATGTCGCTGTTTCTAGAACATTTTCAAAAATTTATGGATTGGCTGGCCAAAGGGTCGGATACATGATTGGGCAACCCGATGTGATCAATGGAATTAGATCAAATGGCACGGGAGAGGCATCACTCTCAATGGCTGGTGTCTCAGCAGCAATTGCTTCCTATGAAGATAAAGATTTCATGAATTTCTCAAGGTCCAAAATCAACGAAGCAAAAGAAATGGTTCAACTGGGGCTAACTTCAAACGGACTCACCTACATACCATCTCAAACAAACTTTATTTTTGTTAATTTAGGTGAGATTGATGCAAATGATTTCAAAGATGAGATGTTAAAGCAAAATATACTGATCAGAGGCAAATATGGTGATTTTCATAATTGGTCTAGAGTGAGTATGGGTAAATTATCTGACGTACAAAGATATATTGATGCATTACCAATTGCACTGAGTAACCTCTCAGCTTAATTCTTCCTCTTTATCTAAATCTCTCAGCATTGCTTTTGCTTCTGGGAATCCCTCAATCAATTGCTTTGTAAGCGACTGCATACCATTGATCCATCGATCAGGATCACTTGCTTTGATTTTCATATACTCAAGTACCTCTGGATGTGGTGTGATTAAGAATTGTTCTTTTTCGATGCACTCGATTACTTCATTGGCTACAACATCGGGCTCCAGTAAGCCATCGATACTAACGAGTGAACCCACGATTTCTGGTGCATCCTCGACCATTGGGGTTCTTACGCCTTGTGGGCATAAACATGAGACACCTATTCCTCTTTCACCATAGGTAATTTTCAACCATTCAGCAAAACTCACGGCAGCTGATTTAGTGACAGAATAACCTGCTGCGCCTAATTGTGTAAGCAAGCCAGCAGCTGAAGCAGTGTTCATAAAGTAACCATGTCCTTGCTCTAGCATTGATGGTAATGCGTGTTTAGCTGCATGAATATGAGACATGACGTTCACATTCCAAATATTGCTCCAGTCTTCATTCGATGTATTTAGAAGTCCGCCAGCACCTGAAATACCTGCATTTGAGCAAAAAATATCGATGCCACCCATTTCTTGTTTTGCAAACTCAACGAGCTTGATGATGTCATCTTCACTGCCGACATCGGCTTTGTAGGGTATTCCGCCTACTTCGTTTGCAAGTTTTGAGTTGTTCGATTCGTCCAAATCAACCAATATCATCGATTTCACATTTCTTTCTTTGAAAACTCGTGACAAAGACGATCCAATCCCATTTGCTGAACCTGTGATAATGACTCTTTTGTTTTCAACTTCCATATCAAACTCCCTTCTAATAAAATCATTAAAACACAAACAACTTATAGATGGAGCATTTGATGAATACTGAATGGATAAAATTAACAGCCAATGATGGGCATGAATTGGACGCCTTTTCTGTCAAAGCAAATGATCCAATCGGTAACATAGTTGTCATTCAAGAGATCTTTGGAATTACGGACCACATCCAAACCGTTTGTCAGAAATTTGCTTCTAGCGGTTATAACGTGGTTGCTCCTGCAATATATGATCGCTTTGAAAAGAACATCATCCTTGACTACACTCAAATTGAGGAAGGCGTTGGCTACAAGATGAAGCTTGATGATGAATATGCAATGTCAGATGTAGATGCGGCTCGAGTTCATCTCGGATCAAATACTGGAGTTGTTGGTTATTGTTATGGAGGGATGCTTACACACATCGCTGCATCCAAATTAAAATTTGACTGTGCTGTCAGTTATTACGGAGGAATGATTGCAGATAATTATCTTGATCTAAAGATTCAAATTCCGATTATGTATCACTTTGGTGAGAACGATCATGCCATCCCAATGGATACTGTGGATTCGATAAGGAATACCTACAAGGACGCTTTAGTTCATGTATACAGTGATGCAGGACATGGTTTCAATTGTGAAATGAGGGCCGATTACCATGAGGATTCTGCAAATTTGGCACTGGAAAGAACTTTAGAGTTTATTGGTAAAATCTATAAATAAATTATCTAAGGGCGTTGTAGCGCCATGCAGCTAGAATAAAGACTGCAAAATCGACAAAAAAGATGGTCCATAAAAGTTGATCAGGCATTCCATCGTGGAGAATGCTGACAACCCTCCCGAAAACAAAACTCCCATTTAAGAGCGCTATGACAAAATATGTTTTCAGTCTTAGGCTTTTTTCAAAAATGGCAATTACAGACAAAAGGCCTAGAAATGTAAAGAAGCTATAAAGTGCTCTAAACTCACTGAATGAAATTGTTTCATTCAATGTAAAAGCCACTAGTGCTGAAGTACTTGCAGGATCAATAAGCCCAAGAAGACCAAAATAAAGGTATTCTAGTGCTAAGAGAATTAATAGTATGTAATCAATCATATCTAATGAATCTTATCAAAGAATGTTATTAACAACACAAAGATAATATCTCTAGGAAGAAATGATTACTAGATTAATATTGACGACATGAATATATGAATAAAAAGATAAAATATTTTTTAACCGCCCTCCTTATTCCGTCACTGTCATTGATTACAAGCAACCTATTTGCCAATGACCTAAAAGTTAGAGAGCTTACTGAGACTGAACTTATAGATATGCTAAAAGGATCCTGTATTCAATCAACTCGAACATGTGATTCATCTGAATCAATATCTCTAATTAAAAAAGCATTACAGGAAGGAAAGAAATTTAAAATGATTTCTATAGATGAATTCCCGGATGATGGAATGGTAGTTGCTGTTCAAGGCATAGGTGGTGGTGGAGCTTGGGAGCATGTCATTGAGAGAACAAAATCACAAAACTTATCTGTGATATCTGATGATGAAAGGAATAATTTAGTTGTCGATCTACTGAGTGAATTTATGGATCAAGAAATAACAGCGATCATTAGGTCTGAAGCTGCTGAGGCTACTGCAACTGCACTATTGGTTGCTGCAGAAAGAGGTATCCCGATATTAGATGCAGGAATTACAGGAAGGGCTGTGCCAGAAGTTCAGCAATCAATCCCCTGGATATCAGGAATTGCATCTATACCAACTGCGATCATAACGCCTTGGGGTGATGAAATCATCATCAAATATGCTATCGATGAATACAGAGTTGAAGATTTATCAAGAGCAATTGCTGTAGCAAGCGGTGGTGATGCGGTGATAACCATGACGCCGATGAACGGCGAACAAATAAAATTTGCTGCTTTGAAGAATAATCTCTCAGATGCAATCTTATTTGGAAGGGTAACTCGTGAGGCATTGCAGATGAATAAGGATCCTATAGAAGCGCTTATTAATGTTTCGAATGGTTATAAATTGTTTGAAGGTATTGTAAAAAAATCAGACGAAAAAGCTGATAGGGGTTTCAATTGGATTGATGTAGAGATTTCCGGTACCAATGAATTCAAAGGAAGTACATACAAAGTTTTTGTTAAGAATGAAAATATTATCGGTTGGCTTGATGATGAAGTAGATGCTATGTCGCCCGATTACATATACAACCTGGACCCTATGACTGGCGAATCAATTAAAAGTACTGCTGGGATTGGTTCCTATCCAATTGGCCACCAAGTAGTCTTGATAGGATTGCCATCACCCAAAGAATGGAGAACTCAAAAAGGTATATCTCTCATGGGGCCTGAGCATTTTGGATTTGATTATAAGTATGTCCCAATTGAGGATTTACAATCTAGGTAATCTGGCGGAGAGAGAAATTCAAACCCTCGAAAGGCTATCAACCTTTACAAGCTTTTCAAGCTAGCGCCTTCAACCGCTCAGCCATTTCTTCGATATTATCCAATTTATTAATTTATCAGCTCGGTCCCTGATTCAAAATCCTTAGAGAGCTCTTACTCCACCGGCTTCAGGGTAACCGAGCGAAGCATGATCGGGTTCCAGAGTGACATTTGCGGATGTATCCTGATCGCGGATTCCCCTTCTGGTAGGGTCAATTGGCCGATGTACTGGGTTTGAAAAGTTTGCAGACCGCCAGTGGATTTTACGATCAGAGGTTTTTGCACGTCTTTCGCCACCAATAGGAAACCAGAAGGTTCCTCCGCGACGACCTCTGCGTAAACTTCGAATATACCGGGATTATCAATCCTTACCAGCCAGTCTACGCTGCTGCTGTAATCTGTCCATCCATCCAAGTAGGAAGCAGAATTGTCGTCCTGCCTCAATTCTAGTCTGCCCCCATACCCGGGGTTATGGATATTGGCATCATCCATTGCCAGCACTAGGACACCTTCCCCGTTTTGTCTAGGCAGTATCCTCTCAACGTCGAGTTTGCCGTTGATCTTCAATACGATTACCGTATCAATCTCGTCAAGTGGTTTTTCCGGGAGATGTAACACGATACCTTCCTGAGTTTTGTCGACTTGAATCTGTTGCTGGAAGTCCGCCATGAAGTAGGCACCGCTCACCTCGCTACGCAGACCGTCCACCCTGAGCAAGCCGTCCTCAGGCCAGTCAAACACGTGTAAGTAAAGCTCTGTTGCATTGGGATACTCTTTCTTGGTTGCCCGCCCCCATGTTAGGCGAATAAAAGGGCTGGCGGTGGTGCCATAGATCGACGAAGAATTCACTCTCATCCATTCACCGACGTCTTTCAGCCGTTCGATACTTGCCTGCGGAATCTCTCCATTGGCCATTGGCCCAACATTCAGAAGGTAATTGCCACCCTTGCTGGCAGAGTCGACGAGATTACGAATTAACTGTTCACTAGATTTCCAATCATCATCATAGGACTTGTAACCCCAGGTTGTGTTCATCGTCATGCAGGCTTCCCAGTCGTAATCGAGACCGGTGGGCGGCACATTTTGCTCCGGGGTTCTCAGATCGCCATCATGTCCATACAACAAGCGGTTATTCACAATTATTCCAGGCTGAAGCTCGACCAGACCGTCAAACATGGCGGCCCGTGCCGGTGTCATATCAATCGGCGTATCCCACCAAAGAATCGATATCTCTCCATAGTTGGTAAACAACTCCTTGACTTGTGGTACGGCGATATTGCGGATATAGTCGTCCATACTCCCATTCTGGGCAGGGTCCCATCCATGCCCATCCCAAAACGAGCCACCAGGATGCACCCAGTCTTGTGCCTGGGAGTAATAAAACCCAAGCTTGATGTCGTGTTTGCGCGCAGCTTCAGCCAGGGGCTTAAGAAGATCTTTGCCATACGGTGTCGCCTCGACAATATCCCAGTCACTGGCCGCAGTATCGAACAGTGCGAAACCATCATGATGCTTGGCGGTGATGACGATGTATTTCATGCCAGCATCCTTGGCCATGAGTACCCAAGCTTCAGGGTCGTAATCTACCGGGTTGAATTGCTTGGCATACTGCTGATATTCCGATACCGGGATCTGTCCATAATGCATGATCCATTCACCAATATTCTCTATCTGCTTGCCTTTGTGAGTCCCGGCCGGAACGGAGTAGACACCCCAGTGGATAAAAAGTCCGAAGCGGGCTTCACGCCACCAGTCCATGCGCGCATCACGCTGCTGTATAGTCTCGTCGTCGTAGGGTCCCTTGTAGGTCTCTATTGATTTAATCTCTCCCGAATCTATTTCGCTGTATACCCAACCATTAGAAGCAAAGAGCAGTAGCGCTGATATTAGGATTAGTTTCTTCATACCTTAAAAATACTCCCTTTCCATGATACTAGTCAATGATGTGACAACCCTGGCGGAGAGAGAGGGATTCGAACCCTCGAAAGGCTATTAACCTTTACAAGCTTTCCAAGCCTGCGCAATCGACCACTCTGCCATCTCTCCTCGACGATATTCTACAACATCTATCTTTCTTGAGAGTGGAATAAATTTAGACTAGTGTATTACTTTAATTATTATTTTTTATAACAATCATATGAGCAAATTTCCAAATAAAGAAACTCTATTAGAGGTTTACGAATGGAGGATGCAAACGTCAGCAAATGACATTGCATTTAAGATGAACGACGATGAAATGACATATAAAGAGTACGATCGTCAAGCAAATATTATTGCCAACGGAATATTTAATGAAGGGTGTGAGCCAAATTCAAGAGTTGCTGTCCTTGCAAAAAACTCGGTAGATTATGCTGAGATCCAATATGGATCAATCAAATCACGAACTGTTTTGGTAGGTTTAAACTGGAGATTAGCACCGCCTGAGGTTGTTTTTGTTGTAAATGACTCAGATAGCGAACTTCTTTTTGTTGGACCAGACTTTTATCCATTGATTGAGTCCATTCAAGATCAGTTTAAGAATGTTAAAAAAATTATAGCCATGGGAGAACATGATACATGGGAGAGTTTTGATTCTTGGAAATCAAACTTTGATGACAGCGATCCTAAACTCAAAGGCACGAGTGATGATGATGTCATACAGCTATATACATCAGGGACAACCGGACTTCCCAAGGGTGCTAGGCTCACCAACAAGAATATTCTGGCATCAACACCCATGGTTGAAGAAACATGGGGCATGGATTGGAATGAAAAGTCAGTCAATTTTGTACTCTCCCCTCTTTTCCATATCGCAGGGTCAAACATTATTATTATGGGCATTGTCTTTGGTTGTAAAAATATTGTCATCCCAGAACCGGATCCAACCAGAATACTTGAATTGATCGATACCGAAAAAATTGAGACCGCATTCATGGTTCCTGCTTTGATTCAATTCTTATTGAACCATCCTAATTGTGGCAATACAGACTTTTCATCACTGAGACAGATCGTCTATGGTGCATCCCCCATTTCTGAAGATACCCTGCTTAAAGCAATGGATGTGATGGATTGTGAGTTTTGGCAAGTCTACGGATTGACCGAAACCTCAGGCATTGGAACAACATTGGCACCAGAATTCCACGATCCATCAAAAGGCAAACTCAGATCATGTGGGCAAGCCTACACGGGTGTTGATATCAGGATCATTGACCAAGACGGAAGGAACTGCGAACAAGGTGATGTGGGCGAGATCCAGATTAAATCCGATGTCATTTTAAAAGGTTATTGGAAAAGAGATGAAGCCAATGCTGAATCCATTGTTGATGATTGGTTTTATACCGGTGATGCCGGTTTTTTTGATGAAGATGGTTTCTTGTATATTCATGATCGTGTCAAAGATATGATCATTTCAGGAGGAGAAAATATATATCCAGCTGAAGTTGAAAACGCACTGATGAGTCATCCTGATATCATTGATGCGGCAGTGGTTGGTGTGCCCGATGACAAATGGGGGGAGACCGTTAAAGCATTTATTACATTGAGAAACGATGTTGAAGAAACAGCTACTGATTTACTCAATAAAATAGACGAATACATGAGCGATGGGATTGATTTTGCAAATGAGCTAACCAATAAAGGGTCTGAGCTTGCAAATTATATTGAAAGCGAAATCATCAGTTACTCAAAGAAGCAGATAGCCACATACAAGTGTCCAACCTCCATTGAATTCATAAAAGACATCCCAAGAAATCCATCAGGAAAAATATTAAGAAGGGTTTTGCGAGAACCATTCTGGGATGAAAAAGGTCGAAACGTATCTTAATATAGGAATCGCTATGAACTATAAAACCCTCTCGATCGAGACGATCAATAAAATCTGTACGTTGAAGTTTAATCGCCCAGAAAAACTCAATGCGTTTGATTCAAAAATGGTAATTGAAACCCAAGAAGCGCTCAATCGCATTTCAAATGACGAGCAAATCAAAGTTTTGGTGATTACGGGTCAAGGAAAAGGTTTCTCGGCAGGAGCCGATCTATCTGATTCAAATGGAATGGATGATCACAGCAACGATAGATTGGTCTATGAAGGCCTGATAAATGGCTATATGCCGTCATTGCTTCAAATTATGAACATGCCAAAACCCGTGATTGGGGCCATTAATGGTCCTGCTGCAGGCATCGGATCGGCATTTGCATTGGCTTGCGATCTCGTTGTGATGTCTGAAAATGCTTACATTAAGCAAGCATTTGTAAACATTGCATTGATTCCAGATGGCGGCCTTAACTGGCTCCTGACACGAACAGTCGGATATCGTTTGGCTTATCAAATGGCTATAGAGGGCAACAATATAAGTGCAGCAAGGTGTTTAGAATTAGGACTTGCCAATAAAGTAGTTCCTCACGAAGAATTGATCAATGCATCAATCGATTGGGCAGAATTGATATCTAAAAAATCTTCTCAATCGCTCAGAGAAACCAAAAGGGTAATGAGAATGGCCATGACCAATGATTATGAATCAGTCTTCGAACAAGAAGCTGAAGCAAACAATGCACTACACGGATCAAAAGACAGCCTAGAAGCCATCCAAGCTTTTTTCGAAAAGAGAGAGCCTAACTTCGACTAAATACTTACAAGGAATTTCTTTTAAGAGCCTCAAGTACGGATGGCATCAGCTCGAGTTCTCCAGAATACAATATGGGTGCAATTCGCTGGCCTTGATTTCCGTATCGTCTCATGATTTCCTTCGCTAGTTGATCAGGATCCTCAGATATAACAGCAAATGTATTGAGTACTTCATCGTCTATCGCATCCCCCATCTCTTTCCATTTGCCTGCTTTCGATAAACGATTGAGTTCTTCGCTTAACTCTTCATAGCCATGTTGCTCTAAAACAGCCTTGTAATTGGGTGTTGAGGAATAAAATGCAACTTGATCTCTGCAAGCTCTAACGGCTTTCTTATGAGATTCTTCATTGGCTCCTATTCCCGTCATGATGGCAATGGATAAATCAAAATCTGAGCGGGCTCTTCCGGATGACTTGAGCCCCTCATCAATATTTGGCAATGTGATGTTTTGAAGATACTTCGGTGAGCTGAAAGGATGAGCTAAAAGTCCATCAGCACTCCTAGCAACTGCTTTTGTCATCAAAGGGCCCACTGCAGCCACATATATTTTAGGTATCCCATAAGGACTCGGTCCAGGGTTAAAGAGCGGTGTCATCAGTGTATGTGTATAGAACTCACCACGATGTTCCAACTTTGATTCAGTCTGCCATGCATTTAGTATGGCTTTGATTGCGTTAACCATGTCTTCCATTCTTGCAGCAGGTTTTGACCACGGCATTGAGAACCGTTTTGTAATGTGTGGTCTAATTTGTGAACCAAGGCCCAATATAAAACGTCCTTTAGAAAGCAGGTTTAGATCATAAGCAATGTTTGCTAAATTCATGGGATTCCTTGAAAAAGCGACCGCTATGGATGTGAGTAGTTCTATTTTAGTCGTTGCTGTTGCTGCTGAGACCAAAGGGAGAAATGGATCATGAGCTCCTTCCCATGTGTAAGCGCCATCAAATCCAGCATCTTCAAGAGCTTTGAATACAGGCCCGCCTTCAGAAGGGTTTTGAATCATTGTTCCGGAATCAAATTTCATATACTAATTATACAAAAAAAAGGGCGATAAAATATCGCCCCTTTAATTGCTAGTTGTTTT
>Ga0206683_10000472_pt1 | contig 29433 bp, 28 predicted proteins | sample M280m12015metaG_FD_155483 | JGI IMG/M metagenome (GOLD analysis project Ga0206683, IMG submission 155483) | Ammonia-oxidizing marine archaeal communities from Monterey Bay, California, United States - M2 80m 12015 | ecosystem: Environmental > Aquatic > Marine > Intertidal zone | place: USA...
TTGTCTATACTTGTTTAAAATTATATTTGTGTTAAGGAAAGTAGATGAATTCAATATTATCTGATTTAGGAATTAATAAATTTAACTATGGCGCCTGTTCGGGCGCGAATAAATGGTCTGCAGAAAAGAATGGGGATATTGTTGAATCAATTAACCCATCAACTGGCGAACTTATTGCTTCTGTTTATCAAGCCAATGAAGATGATTATGATAGAATAATTCAAGATTCTAAATCTGCATTTAAAAAGTTTAGAACAGTACCTGCACCTATACGAGGTCAATTAGTTAGAGAGATGGGTGAAGCACTTAGGTTGAAAAAAGACTCTTTAGGTAGTTTAGTATCTTTAGAAATGGGAAAAATTAAACAAGAAGGTGATGGTGAAGTTCAAGAGATGATTGATATTGCAGATTTTGCTGTAGGTCAATCTAGAATGTTATATGGTAAGACTATGCATTCTGAACGCCAAGATCATAGAATGTACGAACAATGGCATCCATTAGGTCCTGTTGGTGTTATATCAGCTTTTAACTTTCCAGTTGCAGTATGGGCTTGGAATGCATTTATAGCAGCTATTTGTGGAGATACAACAATCTGGAAACCTTCTTCTAGTGCACCTCTTTGTGCAATTGCAGTTCAAAATATATGCAATGAAGTAATGGAGCGAAATGGCTATTCAGGAATATTTTCTACATTAATTGGAAAAGGATCTGTTGTAGGTGAAAGAATGCTAACAGACAAGAACATACCTTTAGTTTCATTTACGGGTTCAACAGCAATGGGTAGGCATGTTAGCTCAAAGGTTGCTGAGCGTTTCGGTAAAACCATATTAGAATTGGGTGGTAACAATGCAATTATTATTGATGAGTCAGCTAATTTAGACTTAGTCATTCCTGCTGTTGTTTTTGGAGCTGTTGGGACTGCTGGTCAAAGGTGTACATCAACACGAAGAATTATTATACATGAGTCTATTCACGATAATTTTATTAATCGTTTATTAAAAGCTTATAAACAAGTAAACATTGGTGATCCATTAAATACAAATACTTTAATGGGACCTTTAATTAACAAGAATGCAGTTTCAGATTTCCTTAAAGCTGTTAAAGCTGTTAAAGATAAAGGTGGTGAAATACTTTTTGGAGGTGAAGAGCTATCTCAAAAAGGTAATTATGTTACACCAGCAGTTGCGAAAGCTCAAAATGAATGGGATATTGTTCAGCATGAAACTTTTGCACCAATTTTATATATTATGTCTTATAAAAATTTAAGTGATGCAATAGAAATGCATAATGCTGTTCCTCAAGGTTTATCATCTTCAATGTTTACAACTAAAGTTGCAAATGCCGAAGAATTTTTATCGCAAAGAGGAAGTGATTGTGGTATCGCCAATATAAATATTGGAACATCGGGAGCTGAAATTGGTGGAGCTTTTGGGGGTGAAAAAGAAACTGGGGGTGGTAGAGAGTCAGGCTCTGATTCTTGGAAACAGTATATGAGACGACAAACAAATACTTTAAATTGGAGCAAAGAATTACCATTAGCTCAAGGTATAGAATTTAATTTAGAATAATATTGTAAATATAGAAATATGAGAGTTTATGAATACAAATAAATCAAATAATGTAAGAAGCCAAATAGAAAAATATATGCTAGCAGATGGGATGGATCAAGTTATTGATCTAGATAAAAGTCATGGAGTTTGGCTTGTTGATGGAAGAGATAATCGTGAATACCTTGATCTTTTCTCAATGTTCGCATCTATGCCTGTAGGATATAATCATCCTTATATTTTAGATCAAAAAGATAGAATCACTGCTGCTGCGCTTAATAAACCAACAAATTCTGATGTTTATTCTACGCAAATGGCTGATTTTGTTTCAACAATGGGGAGAGTGGCTCAGCCTGATTATTTGCCTTACGCTTTTTATGTTGAAGGTGGAGCATTAGGTGTGGAAAATGCACTAAAAACTGCTTTCGATTGGAAAGTTAGAAAAAATTTAAATGCAGGAAAAGGTGAAAAAGGTTCGAAAATTATTCATTTTAAAGAATGTTTCCACGGTAGGACAGGCTATACTATGAGCATGACTGATTCTCCTGATCCTAGAAAAACAATGTATTATCCTCAATTTGATTGGCCAAGAATACATAATCCAAAAATAACTTTTCCTTTAAATAGCGAATCTTTAGATAATGTCATTAATTCTGAAAAAATTGCTATCAAACAAATATTGGAAGCTTTAGATAATAATAAAGATGAAATAGCAGGTTTAATTATTGAACCAATACAAGGTGAAGGTGGAGACAATCACTTTAGATGTGAGTTCTTTCAGGAATTAAGAAAATTAGCTGATGAACATGAATTTCTCTTAATTTATGATGAAGTACAAACAGGCGCTGGGATTACTGGCACAATGTGGGCTCACCAGCAATTTAACCCTAATAAGTGTAATTGTGATTGTTCAGATTTTAATACGAAGCCTGATATTATTAGTTTCGGTAAGAAAACTCAAGTTTGTGGGATATTTGCAGGAAAAAGACTAGATGAAGTTGATGGACATGTCTTTAAAGAATCTAGTAGACTAAATTCAACATGGGGTGGTAGCTTAGTTGATATGGTAAGATTTACGATATATCTTGAAATAATGGAAAAAGATAATCTAGTGCAGAATGCTTCAATTAATGGTGAGTATCTAAAAGAACAATTGGAAAGTCTTCAAAATACTCATTCTGGACTAGTTTCAAATGTTCGAAATTTAGGTTTGTTTGGTGCTTTTGATATGAGAGATTCAGATGAAAGAGACAAAACAATTGGATTAATTGCTGATGAAGGAGCGATGATGTTGGGTTGCGGCAAAAAAACGATTCGTTTTAGACCTCATTTAAACATAACTAAATCTGAGATAGACCAAGGATTCTCCATGATTGATAGCGCGATAAGAAAGATATAGATAAATGCCTGAAAATGGCGTCCTTTTTATAGTTCCAACTCCTATTGGTAATTTAGAAGACATGACTTTTCGTGGCATAAGAGTTTTAAAAGAATCTACATTAATAGCTGCAGAAGATACACGTCATACAAAAAAATTACTCATGCACTATAATATTAATACTCCAACAATTAGCTATTTTGAACATAATAGATTTACTAGAATTCCTCAAATTTTAGACCACTTAATGTCGGGTAAAAATATTGCTGTAGTAACAGACGCAGGTACACCTGGAATTAGTGATCCAGCCTATAAACTTATTAGAGCAACAATTGAAAATCATATTAAAGTTGAATCTATTCCAGGAGCTTCTGCCTCAGTTACAGCTTTATCTGCTTCTGGATTACCAACTGATCGGTTTCTTTTTGAAGGTTTTTTACCTCATAGAAAAGGTAGGCGAAAAAAACTAGAACGTTTAGCAAATTTAGAGGCAACTATAATTTTTTATGAAAGTCCAATGCGCTTAATTAGAACTTTAAATGATATATTGGAATTTATAGGTGATAGACCTGCTGTAATTGGTCGTGAATTAACAAAAGTTCACGAAGAATATCAAAGGGGTAAAGTTTCTGAACTTATAAACTATTTTAAAGAAAATAAACCGCGTGGAGAATTTGTTGTTATGATTGGAAAAGATGATAAAAATGTCTATTTCTAAAGGTCATTTTATTACATTCGAAGGAATCGATGGGTGCGGAAAAAGTACGCAGGTAAAGATGCTTGTTGAAACTATGAACAACATTGAAAAGAACACAATTCTTGTCCGAGAACCTGGTGGAACTAATATTTCAGAAGAGATTAGAGAGATTCTTCTTCATCGTCATTTAAGTGATATTTCAGATAGAACAGAAGCCTTATTAATGACTGGAAGTAGAGCACAACTTACATATGAAATTATTATGCCTAATTTAATTAAGGGGAAAAATGTTGTAGCGGATCGTTTTTATGACTCAACATTAGCATATCAAGGTGGTGGAAGAAAACTTAATTTAGAATGGTTAATTAAACTTAATCATTTTGCCACATACGAATTAGAGCCAGATGTAACGTTTTTGGTAGATATCCTTCCTCAAGAAGCTTCAAAAAGGAAAGCTAAAGAAGAAGACCGTATCGAACGTGCTGGGATTGACCTTCAATCCTTAGTCAGGAATGCATATTTAGAATTATCAGTTCGTTTTAAGGAAAGGTTTGTCGTTATTGATGGTCATGATACAATTGAAAACATTCACGGTTCAATACTTGCCGAACTAAGAAGAAGAAATATATTATAATGAAAAAAATTACAAAAATACTTATTCTAATAATCGTAGTTATTGGAATTTTCCCATTAGCAATTAGCCAATCAAGTTTTTATCGGAAAATTGCAAAATCTCAGAGGTTAATCAATCAAGTTTACAACCAGATATTTTCTACATATTTGCATGAATTAGACCCAGAGGCTTTCACAAAAGCTAGCATTAATGCAATAACACAAAATTTAGACCCTTATACAACCTTTATGGTTGAGGATGAACAGCATTCTATTAATATTTTAACTAAAGGTGAATATGGAGGTGTTGGCATTCAATTAGGATATAGAAATAATATAATGTCAATTGTTGCCCCAATGGATGGAGGTCCCGCTAAAGAAGCGGGAATGATGAGTGGTGATATAATATTAAAAGTTGATGATGAAGATGTTAAGAAAATTTCATTTAATGAAGCTGCTGCAAAAATACGAGGTAAAAAAGGTACAAAAGTTAAGTTAACAGTCAAAAGATATGGTGATGATGATATTATTGACTTCAATTTAATTAGGTCAAAAATTTCAGTAAAGGATGTTACTTATTCGGGGTTATTATCTGATGAGATTGGTTATATAAGATTAAATAGGTTTTCTAGAAATACAGCAAATGAAGTATCAGGTGCAATTGCACAAATACTTAATAATGATGCAAATTCAATTATTATTGATTTACGTGATAATCCTGGCGGCCTTATGGATGCCGCTATATCAATTTTAGATATGTTGATAGAAAAAGATAAACCACTAGTCTCTACAAAAGGTAGAGCTAAAAATTCAAATAGAACTTTTTATTCACGTCAAAATCCATTAGTTCCAATAGATAAGAAAATTGCAATTTTAATAAATCAAGGTAGTGCTTCGGCAAGTGAAATAGTTGCTGGAGCAGTCCAAGACTTAGACAGAGGTATAATAATTGGACAAAAGTCATATGGTAAAGGATTGGTTCAGTCTGCTTTTCAACTTGATGACAAACGTGCAATAAAAATAACTACAGCACGTTATTACGTTCCCAGTGGTCGATTTATTCAAAAGCGTGATTATATAGATGAAAAATTAATCATTAATGAGACTAAAGAAGACTCTGTATTTAAAACTATTAGTGGCCGAATTGTTCTAGGCAATGGTGGAATAACACCAGATTCTTTAGTCCAACCTGAGTTAATGAAAATATTATCTTCTCAATATTGGAGGAATGGTTATTTTTATGCTTTTGCTCAGCAAAATAAATACAAATACACTTCTTTTGGTGAAGTTGAAAAAGATGATCAATTATTATTTGATTTTAAAAATTTTATTAAAGATAAGGACCCAGTAACTCTTCCTGGTAAAAAAGATTTAGACAGTTTTGCTCTAAAAATAGAAAAAATAGATTCAACAAATTCATTAGTTAAAAGTGCCATTAAATCTTTAAATGAATTTTATTTCAATAAAGAAACAACTTTAAGACTTGAAGAGTCAGATGATATCTTGCAAATGTTGCATTTGGAATTTTCTGGTTTGTTTGATGGTCCAGTCGGTCGTCTAAAACAAGCATTAAAAGATGATAGAACTATCCAATTAGCAGTTGAAATGTTGACTGATGATACTATTTATAACGATACTTTAAAACCTTCAAAACTTGCTAAAAATTAAATTAGAAATATCCTAACTGTTTATCACCTATCTCCGTTAAATTCTTGCGCTTTTTTAGGGCGATTAGCTCAGTTGGTTAGAGCGCTTGCTCGACACGCAAGAGGTCAGCGGTTCGACTCCGTTATCGCCCACAAAAAAAAATGGCTTTCATCAGTCCTGAAAACTATTTTTTTAACCAAGTCAAAACAGTATATAATGATAATTATAAACTATTCGTCTTTTTTCAGATCGAGTATTTATTCGTATACGGATAAGTGTAATCATTTATGAGTCAAGTCAAAATTACATTACCAGATAAATCAACTAAAGATTTTGAATTAGGTGTAACACCTTTAATGGTTGCTGAAAGCATTGGTGAAAGGTTAGCTAATGATACTTTAGCTGCGACTATAAATGGAGTTTTTACTGATGCAACTACACCAATCAATGAAGATGCTGCATTAATTTTGCACACTGGTAAATCTGAACAAGGTCATGAAGTCTTGCTTCATAGCACTGCACATTTAATGGCTCAAGCAGTTAAAATTTTATGGCCTAAAGCTCAAGTAACTATTGGTCCTGCTGTAGAAAATAAATTTTATTATGACTTTGATGTAGATAAACCTTTCACTGATGATGATTTATTATTGATTGAAAATAAAATGAAAGAATTGTCTAAACTAAGTCTATCAGTAGAACGCAGTTTACTCAATCGTGACGATGCAATTAAAATGTTCAAGAAAATGGGAGAACATTACAAAGTTGAAATTATAGAACAGATTGATTCAAAAGATCAAATTTCTGCGTATGGGCAAGGTGATTTTATTGATTTATGTCGTGGACCTCATGTTCCTTTTACAAATAGAATTAAACATTTTAAATTATTAACAACATCTGGTGCATATTGGCGTGGAGATGAAAGTAAAAAAATGCTTCAACGTATCTATGGAACAGTTTTTCATTCTAAAGATGCATTAAAAGATTATTTAAATTTTTTAGAAGAGGCAAAAAAGAGAGATCATCGAAAAATTGGTAAGGAATTAGAGATATACACATTTGATGATGAAGTTGGTCCAGGATTGCCACTCTGGTTACCTAATGGTGGGGTAATTATTAATGAACTAGAATCACTTGCAAAAGAAACTGAGAAAAAACATGGTTATCATCAAGTCCGTTCTCCACATTTGACAAAAGGCGAACTCTATAAAAAGTCAGGGCATTTAGATTTATACAAAGATGCAATGTTTCCTGCGATGGACGTTGATGGAATTGAATATTACATAAAGCCTATGAATTGCCCACATCATCATAAAATTTATGATGCATCACCTAAAAGCTATAGAGATTTACCTTTTAGAATAGCTGAATATGGTACTTGTTATCGTTATGAAAAATCAGGACAACTTTTTGGGTTAATGCGTGTAAGAAGTATGCAGATGAATGATGCACATATTTATTGCTCAAATGAAGATTTTGATTCCGAATTTCTAGATGTTTGTAATATGTATTTAGAATATTTTAAAATATTTGGTATAGAAAAATATGAAATGCGATTAAGTTTACATGATCCTGCTGATCTTGGTAAAAAATATGTTGATGAACCAAAATTATGGTTAGAGACTGAAGATGCCGTAAGGAAAGCTTTGAGTAAAGGTGGTATTAATTATGTTGAAATTCCAGGTGAAGCAGCTTTCTATGGCCCAAAAATAGATGTCCAAGTTTGGAGTGCAATTGGTAAAGAATTCACACTTGCTACAAATCAAGTCGATTTTGCAATACCTAAGCGTTTCAACCTAACTTATACTGATCAAAATGGAACAGAAGAAACACCTTTATGCATTCATAGAGCACCATTGAGTACTCATGAACGTTTTATTGGATTTTTAATAGAACACTATGGTGGTGATTTTCCCTTATGGTTAGCACCTACTCAAGTTACTATTTTACCGGTTTCAGAAAAGACACATTCGTTTGGAAAAACTGTTCAAAAATTGCTAATAGATGCTGGAGTTCGTGTTAAATTTGATGATCGCCCAGAAAAAATTGGAGCAAAAATTCGCAATGCTGAATTAAATAAAATTCCAATTATGCTTATAGTTGGAGAGAATGAAGCTAAAGATAATTCATTATCTATTAGAAGAAGGCTAGTTGGTGACCAAGGAATAGTAAATGTAGATAAATTTTTATCAGAATTATTATTTGAAATTAAACAAAGGAGTATACCCCATCGCGAAAGTTAATAAACTAAAAATAAATGAAGATATTCGAGCTGATGAAGTTCGATTAATATCAGAGACGGGTGAACAATTAGGTGTTACACCATTATTAGATGCTATTGAAAAAGCAAAAGATGTAGGTTTAGATCTTATTGAAATCGCACCTAACGCAAAACCGCCTGTTGCTAAAATTCTAAATTATGGAAAATTGAAATATGAGGAAAAGAAAAAAGCTCATGCAAATAAAAAGAAACAACATGTAGTTAAAGTTAAGGAAATACGTGTTCGTCCAAGAATTGATGATCATGATTTAGAAACAAAGGTTAACTTGGGAAGAAAGTTTTTATCAGATGGGTGTAAACTTAAAGTTACTTTAATGTATCGAGGTAGAGAACTATCAAGAACTGATTTAGGTTTAGATGTTCTTAACCGAGTAATTGAAATGCTTTCTGATCTTTCAGAGGTTGAAAAGCAAGGAAACTTGGAGGGTCGTCGTCAGACGATCGTTTTGACTGGTAAATAGGAGATAGTCAATGCCAAAGCAGAAAACAAGACGCAGTGCCGCCAAACGATTTCGTTTGACAGGTACTGGTAAAATAAGACGAAACAAAGCAAACCATAGCCATATGCTCATTCGCCGGAGTAACAGTGCAAAACGAAAGATGCGTCAACCTGACTTGGTAGACGGTTCTGAAGAAAAGCGCGTCCGTCGGATGATTGCTCAATAAATAGGAGAATAATATGCCTAGAGCAAATAGTTCTGTGCCAAAGCACAGAAGACATCGCAAAGTAGTAAAGCAGGCCAAGGGCTACTATGGTGCCCGGAGCCGCAACTTCAAAACTGCCAAAGATGCAGTTGAGAAGGCAGGACTGTATGCATATCGAGATCGTAGACAAAAGAAACGTCAGTTTCGACGTCTATGGATTATTCGAATAAATGCAGCTGCGCGGCAACATGGCTTGTCCTACTCACAGTTTATTTCTGGACTCAAAGCAAAAGGTATAGAACTCGACCGAAAGGTATTAGCCGGAATGGCTATGGATGAGCCTAGTGCTTTTGCTGAGTTAGCTAAAGCAGTTAACAGCTAGATGAAACTGAAGGAATCAATTGAATCGGTTCGAAATCAATTTCGAGCCGATTCAGATCCCTTTCCTAATGATGAAGCATCATTAGATTCACTTCGTATTAAATATATTGGTCGAAAAGGACTCGTAGCTAATCTTTTCTCTGGAATGAAAGATGTTTTGCCTGAAGATCGCCCATTAGCTGGTCAGTTATTAAATGAATTAAAAGTAGAAATCAATTCAGAATTTGATAAAAATTCGAAAATTTCAAAAGATGATATATCAAATGAGAGTACCGATACTTCCTTACCAGGAATTAATATTCCAATTGGCCATGTACATCCATTACAGCAAACATTGGATGATATAAAGTCAATTTTTTTAGATGTTGGTTTCTCAATAGCTTATGGACCAGAAATAGATGATGATTTTCATAATTTTGGCGCACTTAATTTTCCACCTGAACATCCAGCTAGAGATATGCAGGATACTTTTTTTATAGATCCTGAAACGGTGTTAAGAACCCATACTTCTAATGTTCAAATTCATTTAATGGAAGATCAAAATCCTCCTTTAAGATATATTGTTCCAGGTCGTGTATATCGCAATGAAGCTATAAGTTTTAAAAGTTATTGTCTTTTTAATCAAGTAGAGGGTATCTATGTTGATAAAAAAGTTTCATTCTCAGATTTAAAGAGCATTCTAGAATATTTTGTTAAAAAAATGTTTGGTGAAAATACAAAAATGCGTTTTCGTCCTAGTTTTTTTCCATTTACTGAACCAAGTGCAGAATTAGATATATGGAGCGATAAAAGAAAAGAATGGCTTGAAATTCTTGGTTGCGGAATGGTAGATCCTGAAGTTTTTAATAATGTTAATTTAGATTCAAATATTTGGCATGGTTATGCTTTTGGTATGGGAGTTGAGCGAATTTGTATGCTCAAATATGAAATAGATGACATTAGACTATTTTATCAAGGTGATATGCGGTTTTTGGAGCAATTTTAATGCGTATATCAATTAATTGGCTTAAAGAGTTTATTGATATATCACTGTCGAATAAAGAGATTTCAAATAAGCTTACAATGCTTGGTTTAGAAGCAGAAGAAGTTTATGATACTTCAAGTCTTGGTGATATTATAATTGGTGAGATTAAAAATGTTATTAAGCATCCTAATGCTGATAAATTAAACTTATGTAAAGTTTATGATGGGCAAAAAATACTTCCAGTTGTTTGTGGAGCTCCAAACGTTGAAGTTGGTCAAAAAATAGCTTTTGCTCCTGTTGGTTCTATTCTTCCTGGAAATTTTAAAATAAATGAAGCAAAAATACGTGGTGAAATTAGTCAAGGTATGATATGCTCAGAAAAAGAAGTAAGCATATCTGATGAACATGATGGAATAATGGTTTTAGATGTAAATGCATCACCAGGTGAAGCATTTATAAATTATTTAAATAATTATTTAGGAGCTATAGAGTTAGATATTACTCCAAATAGACCCGATTGTTTCTCTCATTTAGGTGTAGCTAGGGATTTAGCAGCAAAATTAAATGTAGATATTCATACACCTTCATATGATAAAAGATCTTTTAGTAAAAATATTGCTAAAAATATGATTGATATTTCTTTTGAAAACCCGGATGATTGCCCAAGGTATATTGCAGGTATTGTTAAAAATGTTAAAGTTGGTCCTTCCCCCGATTGGTTGAAGCTCAAACTTGAATCTACAGGACAAAGAAGCATAAACAATGTGGTAGATATTTCTAATTTAGTCCTCTTAGAAATGGGCCAGCCGTCCCATATTTTTGACTATGATAAATTAGATTCAAAAAAAATCTTAATTAGAAGAGCTAATAAAAATGAAAAAATTAAAACTTTAGATGAAGAGTCTAGAGTTTTATCAGCCACTAATCTTTTAATCACTAATGGTAAAAAACCTATTGCAATTGCTGGTATTATGGGCGATTTATCAACTTCAGTATATAATAAATCATCAACTTTATTGATTGAATGTGCATACTTTAATGCTCCAGTAATCAGAAAATCCGCTAAAAATTTAGGTATGTCAACTGAGGCATCTAAGCGTTTTGAGCGTGGTGCGGATCCAAATGGCACTGAAAAAGCAATGTGGCGAATTATTCAATTATTAGAAGAAGTTACTGATGGTGAATGGATACCAGGTATTGTTGATACTTATCCAAAAAAGATAAAACAAGTTTCTATCCAATTAAGTAGATTAAAACTAGATATTTTATCTGGTTGCAAAATACCCGATAAAGCTGTTGAAGAATCTTTGACCAACCTTGGGTGCACTATTAAAAAAACTAGCGGTGAATGGCTATGTAAGACACCTTCTTGGCGTCCTGATCTACAACGTGAGGTAGACTTAATCGAAGAAGTTGTTCGTATTTATGGATATGATAATATTCCATCTAGCTTTAATTATGAAGGAATAATGAATGATAAGATTACTGATCCACATAAATCACTTTCTAAAATTATAAATATTTTAACAGGTTTTGGTTTTAATCAAATTTTTACTAATTCACTTCAGTCTTCTAGAAAAGTTTCTGCATTAGACTTTAAATCTGTTAAGATGATAAATCCTTTATCTGATAAAATGAGTGAAATGCGTACCAGTTTATTTCAAGGTTTATTAGATACTGCAAATTTTAATCTTAAAAATGGTAATCCAGATACAATGTTCTTTGAATGGGGAAATGTTTTTGAACAAAAATCTAAAGGTTTAACTGGTATTGAAGAAAAGTTTCAATTAGCTGGTGTTGCTAATGGTCTATATATGAAATCATCTATTCATTCAAATGATATAAAATATGCTAGTTTTCATTTAATTAAAGGTATAGTCGCAGGTTTGCTTAAACGATTGAGAATTAATAATGTGACATATAATGCGATTGAAAATAATAACATAGGTTTAGATTATGCTCATACTATATGTATAGATACAAATATTATTGGATATATAGGAGCATTATCTTCCAAGTTTAATAATATTCTAAATCTAGATATTGGAAAATCTTATGGTTTTCAATTTGATTTATTGCAATTAATGAAATTAGCTGATACTAAAAGTAAATATAAATCCGTAGTTGTTTATCCATCTATGATTAGAGATTTAAACTTTGTTTTAGATGAATCTGTAGCCGTTGGAAGAATAATCGAAACAATAAATAAAAATGGAAAAGGTATTCTTATTGAATCAGAACCCGTTAGTATCTTTCGCGATAGTTCAATAGGAGAGAAGAATAAAGCAGTAGCTATAAATTTAAAATTTCAAAGTTCTAAAAAAACACTTGAAGATAAAGATGTAAATCCAGTGATAGATGAAATTATACGAGTGATTTCTAAAAAATACAGTGCTAAATTAAGATAATTTTAAGCGAGTAAATTAATGGATAATAGTGAAAATTTTGTAAAAGTCACCATTTATGGTCAAGAATACACAATCAAAGCTCCAGCTGATGCATCATATATTAAAAACATAGCAGAGTACGTCGATGGTAAAATGCGTGAAGTTCAAGAAGAGCTAGCAACTCCTCAAGTTCCTGCAAAAGTTGGAATCCTTGCTGCAATGAATATTGCAGATGAATTATTCGCAGAAAAGCGCGTTAGAGATAATATCAAAGGTGAGGTAGAGAGTAAGGTTACATCTTTGATTGAAATAGTAGAAGAAGCAATTCAACAGTAATATATAAAACTGTCCATGGATACTCAAATTTTATCCGGTAAGGTGGTTAGCGAATCAGTTTACAAAGGACTTAAGTCTAGGATAGTTAAGTTAAAAACTAATTCTATTACTCCTTGCCTAGCGGTAGTTTTAATTGGAGATGATGCTCCATCTCATGTCTACGTTAAGAACAAAACAAAAAAATTTGCATCTTTAAATCTCAATTCGGAAACAATAAAACTTACTAATGAGACTTCTGAAAATGCTTTACTTGAGATTATTAATAACCTCAATAATGATAATAAATATCATGGAATATTAGTTCAACTACCTTTACCAAATCATATTAATAACGAAACTATTATAAATGCAATTGATCCAAAAAAGGATGTAGATGGATTTAATCCTGTAAACTTAGGTCGATTAGCAGCAGGAAGAGCCTCTTTTATTCCTTGCACACCTAAGGGTATAATGCGAGTGTTTGAATATTATAAGATAGATTTATCGAATAAACATGTTGTAGTAGTTGGCCGTAGTAATATTGTTGGTCGACCAATTTCAATATTAACTAGCCTCAAAAGAAAATATTCGAATGCTACAACAACAATATGTCATTCAGGTACAAAAAATATTTCATACTTTACAAAACAAGCTGATATTGTGATTCTTGCTTTAGGTTCTCCTGAATATTTAAAAGGAAATGATATTAAAGAAGGAGCTATCGTAATTGATGTAGGTATTAATCGTGTAAAATCACAAACTAAAACAGGTTATAAGCTTTTAGGTGATTGTGAATTTTCTAGTATTAATGGAAAAGCCTCATGTATCTCTCCAGTTCCTGGTGGAATAGGTCCAATGACAATAGCAATGCTTGTTGAAAATACAATTGAGGCTGCTGAAAAGTCAGCAAATTTTGCATTGTAATAACTTTTTTTTGTCCTAGTTTTTTATACAAGTTTTATCTAATTATATGGAAATAGTGTTTAAACATAGCAACAATTCTTATAGAATTAACCAAAGCTCGGGTAAATCATTATCAATTCCTTATTATTATAATGGAGATCAACCTTCTTTTTATAATGCAGATAAGGGAAGTGCAAAACCAATGGAGCAAAATGGTTTTATAGGCTTAGTTAAGGATAAAGCCGGTTGCAATGTGATGAATATTAACCAAAACATACATTGTACTGGAACCCATACTGAGTGCGCAGGTCATATTATGTCGGATTCTATATCAATCAATGATGTATTAAATCATGAGTATTATTTAACAGAATTGATTTCTGTATCATCTATTTCAGCATTAGAAACAAATGAAAAATATCATGTTTCTTTTTCAAAAGAAGATAGAGTGATAACAAAAGGAATGATTGAGGGTAAAATTCCTGAGATAGCTTCAGGATTAATTATTAGAACTTTACCTAATTTACTATCGAAAATGAATCAAAAATATGATACTACTAATACCATCTTTTTTACAAAAGAGGCAATTAAATACATAGCTGATTGCAAAATCAGACATTTGGTTGTTGATATGCCAACAATTGATAAATATGATGATGATGGTAAACTAGGAAATCATCATTTATTTTTTGAAAATAATCCTCCCTATAAAAAAACAATTACTGAAATGGCCTATATAGGCAATGAAATAATGGATGGTTCTTATTTAATGACTATTGAAATTCCACCTATGGTATTAGATGCTGCACCATCTAGACCATTTATTTTTGACATAAAAGACAATGACTAAGAAAAAATCAAATAAGCCAGAATATTATCAAGATTATTTAGAATTAGAAAAAATACTAAATAGTCAAAATCTTAATAGTGATAAAAACAATCAACATGCACATGATGAAATGTTATTTATTATTATACATCAGGTCTATGAGCTTTGGTTTAAACAAATAATCTATGAATTAGATTCAGTGATAAATATTTTTTTAAAAGATGATATTAATGAATCAAATATCTCTACTGCTGTATCTAGATTAACTAGAATAACAGAAATTCAGAAGATTTTAATTGATCAGGTGGGTGTTCTTGAAACTATGACACCAATGGATTTTCTTGATTTTAGAGATTTATTAGTTCCAGCTTCTGGATTTCAAAGTAAACAATTTAGATTAATAGAAAATAAATTAGGTTTAGATCAGAAAAAACGTTTTACTTATGGAAATACAAATTATAAAACATATTTAAATCAGAATGATAGTAAAGATGTGCAGGATAGTGAAAATCAATCCAATTTATTCATTTTAATGGAAAAGTGGCTAGAAAGGACTCCCTTCTTAAATTGGGGAAATACATCTTTTTGGAAAGAATATGAATCTGCAGTTAGCAATATGCTTAATAACGACCTTTCAATTATCAAGGAAAATAAAAACTTTTCAAATGAAGAAAAGAAAATTCATATTAAACATCATAAGAATATCGAAAAATCTTTTGGTGTTGTAATTGATATTAATAACCATAATGAAATGGTTAATAGTGGAGAATGGCGTTTATCTCATCAAGCAACGCAGGCAGCACTTCTCATACTATTGTACAGAGATCAACCAATCTTAAACAATCCATATCAATTTTTAACAAAGTTGGTTGATATAGATGAACTTTTTACTACTTGGAGATATAGACATGTTTTAATGGTTTCAAGAATGATTGGACGTAAAATTGGAACTGGAGGATCAACTGGATCTAAATATTTAAATAAAACTACTGAAAAACATCGAGTCTTTCAGGATATTAACCAACTTACTACATTTTTGATACCTCGTTCATCATTACCAGAATTACCCGAAAAAGTCAAAAATGATTTTGGATTTTATTATCATATAAGGAAAAAATAATGGATAAAAGCTTAAATGGAAAAACAGCTATAGTTTGTGGTAGCACAGATGGTATAGGTAAGTCTACAGCCATTTTAATGGCTAATAGAGGTTGCCAAATAATTTTAGTAGCAAGAGACCAGGATAAGCTAGACATAACTTTATCTGAATTAAATGAAGATAACAACCACTCATATGTTCGTGCAAACTTTGACAAACCTGATGAATTGAAGGAAAATATTTCAATTGCTCTAAAAAGTTTAAACAAACCTGTAGATATACTGGTTAATAATTCAGGTGGGCCGCACGGTGGACCATTAATAGAAGCTAATGAAGATGAATTTAGAATTGCATTTGAGAGATTACTAATATGCAATCATATTTTAGCAAAAGCAGTTGTTCCAGGCATGAAAGAAATGAAATGTGGAAGAATAATCAATATAATTTCAACTTCTATACGTCAAGTGATTGCTGGCTTAGGTGTCTCAAATACTATTAGGGGAAGTGTAGCTCAATGGGGAAAAAGCTTAGCTTTAGAGCTTGGTGAATTAGGCATCACAGTTAACAATGTTCTTCCAGGTTATACATCAACTTCACGACTTAAAGAACTAGCAAAAAATAAATCTAAATCAACAGGAATAAGTGAAGAAGATTTATATAAACTTTGGGGGAATAATACATCACTCAAGCGATTAGGTGTACCTGAAGAAATTGCAGAAGGTATAGCATTTCTTGCTTCCGATGCTAGCAGCTATATAAATGGTCATAATTTATCGATTGATGGTGGACGTTTTGGTGGAGCTTAATGGAGCCAATTCAAAACTATATCAATGGTGAGTTTGTAGAACCAATATCTAATGAATATATTGATGTAATAAATCCAGCAATTGGTGAAAAATATACTGTAGTAGCTAATTCTAATAAAAAAGATATAGATAAGGCTGTAGATGCAGCACAAGAGTCTTTTTTTAAATGGTCTGTATTAAGCTTAGAAAATCGATCTGACTATTTAATCCAAATAGCAAATGAGATTGAAAACAACTTAGACGAATTTGCATATTGCGAGACTAAAGATACAGGTAAACCAATCAGTTTGTCAAAAAAGATGGATATACCTCGTGCAATTGCTAACTTTAGATTTTTTGCAGAATTCGCCAAATCATTTCACTTTGAATCAGAAATTAATGATGGCAAGTCATCAAATGTAATTACTAGGTTTCCTCTAGGTGTAGTTGGTTGTATTTCCCCTTGGAATCTGCCTTTATATTTATTTACATGGAAAATTGCCCCTGCTATAATTTCGGGGAATACAGTCATAGCAAAACCATCTGAGATTTCACCATTAACTGCCTATAAACTGAGTCAAGTATTAGCAAAAATAAATTTTCCAAGAGGAGTAATTAATATTGTACATGGTGATGGCAATAGAGCTGGGTCTGAAATTGTTCGCCATCCAAAGATTAAAGCTGTATCTTTTACTGGCGGCACAAATACTGGAACTAAAATAGCACAAGAATCTGCACCAACTTTAAAAAAATTATCTTTGGAAATGGGCGGGAAAAATCCTGCAATAATTTTTGATGATTGTAACTATTCTAATATGTTAAATACAATTATCAACTCTTCTTTTTCAAATCAAGGTCAAATTTGTTTATGTTCCTCTCGATTATTAATACATTCATCTATTTATACAAAATTCAAATCTGACTTAATAGATTCAGTGTCAAAGCTTAAAATTGGTGATCCAAATGAAATTGATACAGAATTTGGTGCTATATCATCAAAAGAGCACTATGATAAAATTTTAAATTATATTGAATTGGCAAAGAAAGAAGGTGGAAATATTTTAATAGGTGGAAAACCCTTAAATATCACCGGTAGGTGTAATAATGGATATTTTGTTGCTCCAACAGTTATTGATTCTTTAGATAATTCATCTATAATTAATCAAGATGAAATTTTTGGGCCAGTTGTAACTCTCCAAGCATTTGATTCTGAAGATGAAGCAGTCAATATTGCAAATAATATTGACTATGGCTTATCAGCCACAATATGGAGCAATGATACAGAAAAAAGTAATAGAGTGGCATCAAATATAAATGCAGGCGTAATATGGATAAATTGTTGGTTAGTAAGAGATCTTCGAACCCCATTTGGTGGAATGAAACAATCTGGTCTGGGTCGTGAGGGTGGTGATTATGCTTTAGATTTTTTTACAGAAACTAAAAACATTTGTAGGAGTTTATAATGAGCAACAATATAGATAAGGCACCAAAACCAGTAGGTGCTTATCCTCACTCAAAAAAAGTAGGTAATTTTTTATTTTTATCAGGAGTTGGCCCTAGGAAAAGGGATTTAGAAGAAATTCCTGGCGTTAATAAGGATAATCAAGGAAACGTAATTTCCCATGATATTGAAATTCAATGTCATTCAGTTTTTGAAAATGTTAAAATTATACTTGAAAAATCTGGAAGTAAATGGGAAAATTTAGTTGATATAACTGTTTTTTTAACTGATATGCAAAATGATTTTAAAAAATATAATGAAATCTATGCAGAGTATTTCAAGAATGATCAACCTTGTAGAACAACAGTTGAAGTTTCATCATTACCAACACCTATTGCAATTGAGTTAAAATGTATTGCAACTATAGATTAGGATATTGTTAAATGAGAATTATACCACCTATTAATTTTAAAAATTGGATAAATGAAAATAGACATTTATTAAAACCACCAGTTGGTAATAGTGTTGTTTATGATCAAGGTGATTTTATGGTAATGGTTGTTGGAGGACCAAATAGTAGAAAAGATTATCATGTGGACCCAATAGAAGAGTTTTTTTATCAACTTGAAGGTGATATGTTACTCAAAGTGATTATTGAGGATAAAAGACTTGATATACCAATTAAAGAAGGAGAAATATTCTTACTTCCAAAAAATATTCCTCACTCACCTCAAAGATTTAAGGATAGCGTTGGTCTTGTGATCGAATATAAAAGGGAAGAGGGAGACCTAGATGCATTTCAATGGTATTGTGATAATTGTGATAAAATGCTTCATGAGGTCACTTTAGATCTTGAAAACATTGTTACTCAACTTCCTCCATTATTTGATGCATATTGGAATAACAAGCAAGCTAGAACTTGTAAATCATGTAATGAAATTCAAGAACCACCCAAATAAACTTTCAATTCTAATGATTATTTCATGAAAATAGACATTCATACACATATACTACCAGAAAATTGGCCTAATCTTAAAGAAAAATATGGTTATGGTGGATGGATTGAGTTGGATCATCACAAATCAGGTTGTGCTAGAATGTTAAAAGATGGTCATTTTTTTCGTGAGATAGAATCGAACACTTGGGATCCAGAAAAACGAATATCTGATTGTGAAAGTCATGATGTGGATGTTCAGATTCTTTCTACTGTACCTGTAATGTTCAGCTATTGGGCAAAAGATAATGATGCTTTGGATCTTTCAAAATCACTAAATGATCATATAGCAAGCATAGTAAATAAATATCCAAAGAAATTTGGAGGCTTAGGTACTGTTCCATTGCAAAATACCAAACTAGCTATCTCTGAGCTAGAAAGATGCATGAATGAACTTAATCTATTTGGTTTGCAAATAGGATCAAATGTGAATGGGATAAATTTAAATGATAAAAAGTTTTTCCCTTTTTTTGAAGCAGCTTCAGATCTTGAAGCATCAATTTTTATTCATCCTTGGGATATGATGGGGTCAGGAGAAATAAAACAATATTGGTTACCTTGGTTAGTAGGAATGCCTGCAGAGACGAGTAGAGCAATATGTTCTTTAATATTTGGTGGAGTTTTTGAAAAATTGCCAAATTTAAAAATTGCTTTTGCCCATGGTGGAGGTTCATTTCCAGCAACTATAGGAAGAATCCAACATGGGTTTAATGTAAGACCAGACTTATGCGCTATAGATAATAAATTAGATCCTGAATCTTATCTTGGAAAATTCTGGGTTGATAGTTTGGTACATGACTCATCAACATTAAATTTTCTCATCAATAAAATTGGTAAAGAAAAAGTTATGCTTGGAACTGATTATCCTTTTCCCTTAGGAGATTTAGAACCCGGCAAGTTAATTGAGTCCTCTGATCATACTGATAAAACAAAAAAAATGATATTATCAGGGAACTCTCTTGATTGGCTTGGTTTACCACAAAATTATTTTATATGAAATTTGATCTTTCCATAAATTGTGCAAAAAATCTTGATAAGATAGATCCATTAAGTTCTTTTCGGAAAGAATTCTATTATCCAAAAACAAACGGTAATGATGAAGGAATATATCTATGCTCTAATTCATTGGGTTTACAGCCTAAGTCAGTATTAAATCATATAAATACAGAATTAAATATATGGAAAGAAAAAGGCGTCCTGGGCCAGCATGACAGGTGGGAACATTTTCATGAAAGATTATTAGAAACAACTTCACGTTTAGTTGGTGCTAAAAATACAGAAGTAGTAGTCATGAATGCACTTACTGTAAATCTTCATTTATTAATGATATCTTTTTATCAACCTATTGGAAGAAAAAATAAAATTATAGTTGAGTCTGGAGCATTTCCATCGGATCAATACGCTATTGATTCACAAGTAAAACTTCATGGTTTAGATCCAAAAAATGTTATAATAGAATTAGAACCAAGAAATGGAGAAAATTCACTTAGGACAGAAGACATTGTTAATAATATACGTAGTTGTGCCGATGAACTGTCAATGGTTTTAATGGGTGGTGTTAATTATTATACTGGTCAAGTTTTTGATTTAAAAACTATTACTCAAGAAGCTCATTCCGTTGGAGCAATTTCAGGTTTTGACTTAGCACATGCTGCTGGAAATATATTGTTAGATTTGCATAATTGGAATGTTGACTTTGCTGCATGGTGTAGCTATAAATATTTATGTTCAGGCCCAGGTGCTCCATCAGGAATTTTTATTCATGAAAAACATCATGAATGGGATGGACCTAGACTTCAAGGATGGTGGGGGAATGATAAAGCAACACGGTTTAAAATGAATCGTGATTTTAATCCAATAAATTCAGCTGAAGGTTGGCAAATTAGTAATGCACCAATTCTAGGTATGGCACCATTAATTGCATCAATGGAATTATTTGATCGAGCTGGAATGGATCTTATTTATAATAAAGGTCAAAATCTTTCAAATTATCTTTATTATTTAATTAATGAAATATTTCCAGAAATAAATATAATTACCCCTAAGGATCATGGTTGCCAACTTTCTCTTGTAGTTGAAAATGGGCGAAGTGTTTTTAATAATTTATCAGATAGGGGAGTAGTATGTGATTGGCGTGAACCTGATGTAATAAGATTTGCACCGCATCCTTTATTTAATTCATATTTAGAAATTTTTGATTTAGTTAAATTTTTAAAAGAATCCATCAATGGATCAAAATAAAATTGTTTTAATTGGAGCTGGACTTTCAGGTCCCTTAATGGGCATATATTTATCCCAGCATGGATTTAATGTAGATATATATGAAAAACGATCTGATATGAGATTGAATGATATCTCAGCAGGTAGATCAATCAATTTAGCACTTTCAATAAGAGGTATAAGAGCTCTTAAAGAAATTGGCATATATTCAGAAATAAAAACTTTAATAATGCCAATGAATGGACGAATGATACATGATTTAAGTGGAGAAACAAGCTTGCAACCGTATGGACAGAAAACTAATGAAGTAATTTATTCTATATCTCGTGCAGAATTAAATAAACAATTAATGTCAAAAGCTGAAGAAACTGGGAAAATTAGGATTTTTTTTGATCATGATTTAATAGAAGCTGACTTAAATAATAAATTTTTATTATTTAATAATCAGAATAAGATATCATTTAATACTGTCATTGGTTGCGATGGGTCTTCATCTGTTTTAAGAGATGAAATAATTTCTAATACTAGTGCAAAATATTTAAAAAAACCATTGGGCCATGGATATAAAGAGCTAACTATTCCTTCATTCTCAAATAAATTTAAAATAGATCCAAGTGCATTACATATTTGGCCAAGAGGTAATTTTATGCTTATCGCTCTTCCAAATATGGATAAATCTTTTACATGTACATTATTTATGCCTTTAAAAGGTGAAACGAGCTTTGAAACAATAAAAAATAACAATGAAGTAACAAATTTATTTAAAACTTATTTTCCTGATGTTTTAGAATTAATACCAACACTTCATTTTGATTTTTTAAATAACCCCACAGGTGAGCTTGCTTCAATATACTTAAATCCTTGGCACTTTGATGATAGAGCTTTATTAATTGGAGACGCTGCGCACGCTATAGTACCTTTTTTTGGTCAAGGAATGAATGCTTCTTTTCAAGATTGCACAGTATTAAATAAATTAATTAATACTGAAAAATATGATTGGGGTAGAATTTTTTCTAGATTTTCTAAAGAACATGTTAAAAATGGTCATGCTATCGCTGATATGGCGATAGAAAATTATGAAGAAATGCGTGATTCAGTAAATAAAATTAAATTTAAAGCTCAAAGAAAATTAGAATTTGCTCTAGAAAAACAATTTCCAAATAAATTCATCCCAAGATATTCAATGGTTTCTTTTAGTGAAAAACCTTATTCAGAAGTTTATAATATCGGCGAGAAGCAGTACAAATTATTGAATAAATTACTAGAAATTGATCCGAGTGGTAGATCAATAGATAAGAATATTGTCAATAAGTTTATAAAATAAATTTGTACGCCCGGGAGGATTCGAACCTCCGGCCTTTAGAACCGGAATCTAACGCTCTATCCAGCTGAGCTACGGGCGCATATAGATTGTAAAATTAAAACTTAATTATATTATTACATAACATCAGTATTGGTTAGTTTGTCAGTAATTAAACTGATATGTAAATTAATCCAATGCTTACATTAATTATATTTATTAAATAATAAAGGTTCAATAAACTTTGTTTAAAGTACAGCGATTTACTTTTTTAATATATTTTATAGCTTTAATAACTATTGGGTCTGTTGGTTTTTATTTAATTGGTGGAGACGAATGGTCTTTTATTGATAGTATGTATATGACTATTTTGACATTATCTACTGTTGGTTTTGGTGAAGTGCACCCACTTAGTGAAATAGGCAAATTATGGGCAATTTTACTAATTATTTTTGGAGTAAGTGGATTTGCATACATAGTTTATGAATTAGGGTCAGAACTTATTCAATTAAATACGTATCGGAGTCGTACAATGCGTAAGAAAATATCAAAGTTACAATCACATTATGTAATATGTGGATATGGAAGAATGGGTGCTATTATAGCATCAGAGTTTCAAAAAAAGAATATTTCATTTGTCATTATTGAAATTAATGATTCAAAAATCATTGATATTCAAGAAAATGGATATAATCATATTCATGGTGACGCTACCTTAGATGAAACGTTAATAAATGCAGGAATTATAGATAGTAAGGGAATTGTTGTAGTTTTAGATAATGATCAAGACAATCTATTTGTTACAATGTCGGCAAGAAACCTTAATCAAGGTTCTTATATAATTAGTCGGTGCTCAAAGCAAGACACTGGCAACAAACTTAAAAGAGCTGGTGCAAATAAAGTTGTTAATCCATATATCACTGGAGGACATCGAATGGCTGAATTGCTAATTAGCCCAAATATTGATGATATAGTTACAATTGAATCTCCCGATAATATTTCAGTTGATTTTTCGATTGAAGAAGTTTCTGTTAAAAATTTTAATATTTTAAATAATAAAACAATTAATGAATTAAATATTAGAGAAAAATATAACTTAGCAATTGTTGCTATTATTAATAAAGATAGAAGCAAACAATTAAATCCTGGACCGGATGTAATGCTATCATCAAATCAAAAAGTTATATTAATTGGTACTTTAGACAATTTACAATCATTCTTACTTGATAGAAATGATGCATAATATATATTATGTATAATTGTATATATAATATATATTACTTTACAACTATATTGACTATTCGCCCTTCCACATAAATCTCTTTTACAATTTCTTTATCTTTTAGATAAGTTAGGATTTTAGTATCAGATTTAGCCATTATAATAACATCCTCTTTTAATGTATTAGATGAAATCAAAATTTCTGATCTTTTTTTACCATTTATTTGTATAGGAATAGATAATTCATCGTTTTTTAAATAATTTTTATCAATTTTTGGCCAATTAACATATGATAATTCGCTTTTTTCATCTAATAATTCCCAAATTTCTTCAGCTAAATGTGGCACAAATGGATTAATTGTAATTATAAATGATTTTAAACAATCACGATTAATATGTGATAAAGTTTGCAAATGGTTAGTAAAAACCATGAATTCTGATACACAAGTATTAAAATGTAATTGATCTAAGTTATCTGTTACTCTGTTAATCATTTGATTTATTAATTGTAAGGTCTCTTTATTAGGATTGTCATTTGATATTTTAGTTGATAATGATCCATCAGGGCTTACAACAGTAGCCCATAGTTTATTTATAAATCGTGAACATCCTTGCAATCCCTTAGTATTCCAAGGTTTCGCTTTATCTAGTGGCCCCATGAACATTTCATATAAACGCATTGAATCTGCCCCATATTCATTTACAGTTTCATCAGGATTGATAACATTTCCTTTAGATTTGCTCATTTTAGTACCATCTTCGCCGAGTATCATACCTTGATTAAATAGTTTTGTAAATGGCTCTTTATAAGACACTAATCCTAAATCATATAATACATGGTGCCAAAATCTTGAATAAAGTAAGTGAAGAACAGCATGTTCTGCACCTCCAACGTATAAATCTACTGGCATCCAATACTTTTCTTTGTTGATATCCCATGCTTTTAAAGAATTATTTGGATCAATGTATCGTAAAAAATACCAACAAGAACCAGCCCATTGTGGCATAGTGTTAGTTTCTCTAAGTCCAATAATATTACCATTAGAATCTTTAACTTCAACCCAAGTCTTTATATTTGCTAAAGGTGATTCTCCTGTTCCAGCAGGTTCATATTTTTCAACCTCAGGTAATAAGAGTGGTAAATCTTCATCATTTAATGCTTTAGATTCATTTTCAACATGAATTATTGGAATTGGCTCACCCCAGTATCTTTGTCTGGAAAAAAGCCAATCTCTAAGTTTGAACTGAACAGTCCTCTCCCCTTTAGATTCATTTTCAAGCCAATCAATTATCTTTGTTTTTGCTTCATCTATATATAACCCATCTAAAAAATCACTATTAATCGCTGGGCCATCTCCTGTATAGGCTTCTCCTTCAAAATTTTCAGGTATATCTACAGTTCTAATAATTGGAAGGTCGAAGTTTTTTGCAAAATCATAATCTCGCTGATCTTGACCTGGAACGGCCATAATTGCACCCGTTCCATAACTCATTATTACATAATCTGATATCCAAATTGGTATTTTTTTATTATTAACGGGATTAATGGCGTATTCACCAATAAATACACCAGTTTTTTCTTTATTTAATTCAGTTCGATCAAGATCAGATTTTTTAGAGGCTTCTTCAGTATATTTTTTAACAGTTAATTCTTGATTATTAGTTACTAATTTTTGAACAAGTGGATGTTCAGGTGCCATAACCATATAAGTAGCACCAAATAAAGTATCTGGCCTTGTCGTGAAAACTGTTAATGACTCATTTAATGATGGTAATTCGAATGTTACATTAGCACCCTCAGATCGACCAATCCAATTTCTCTGAAGTTCTTTAATACTATTAGGCCAATCAAGATCATCAAGTCCATTAAGTAATGAATCTGCATATTTAGTTATTTTTAACATCCATTGTCGCATAGGTACTCTATAAACTGGGTGTCTTCCAATATCTGATTTTCCATCAACAACTTCTTCATTGGCTAATACAGCTTTTAATTCTGGGCACCAGTTAACTGGTACTTCTGACTCATATGCTAATCCTTTATGATATAATTGCAAAAAGATCCACTGAGTCCATTTAACATATTCAGGATCCGTTGTATTAATCTCTCTATTCCAGTCATATGAAAAACCAAGCATTTTAATTTGTCTTTTAAAATTTTTAATATTTTCTTTAGTTGTAATTGATGGATGTGTGCCTGTTTTAATGGCATATTGCTCAGCTGGAAGCCCAAATGCATCCCAACCCATAGGATGCAGTACATTAAACCCATTATGACGTTTAAAGCGTGATAAAATATCCGTAGCTATATATCCTAAAGGATGACCTACGTGTAAACCAGAGCCAGATGGATATGGAAACATATCTAAAATATAGTATTTTGGCTTATCAGATGTATCTGCAGTAGCAAAGACTTTTTTATCGTGCCAATGATTTTGCCATTTTAATTCTATTTCTTTATGATTGTAGGCCATTTTAAAATATTATTTGTGTGGATTGTTTTATAATTAGATAGTAGTTACTACTAAAACTTATAAAGTTGTTTACATTTTCGCTAGGGTTAGTTGATTATATAACATATTTAATTAAAACAAAGCTTCCAATTAGTAAAATCATAAATATGATTGCCAATAAATTAAAATACTTATCAATAAAGTCACGCATTGACTCACCAAATTTCCATATTAAAGCGCTTAAAAGAAAAAATCTGGCAGAGCGACTCAATGTTGATGCTATGACAAATAAAATAAAATTGATGTCAAAAGCTCCAGCTGAAATCGTGATAACTTTAAATGGAATTGGTGTAAATCCAGCTGTAAAAACTACCCAAAAGTTCCAGATTTCATACTTTGTTTGAATTGAATAAAATATTTCTGGTGTGAAGCCAGGGATAACATCAAAAAATAAACGTGCTAACCAGGAAAATTGGTTCACTCCCTCCCACCACAAGTATGATCCAATAACATATCCAAATATTGCTCCTAAAATAGAACCTAATGAGCATATAAATGCTAAGCGGAATGCTTTTGTTCTTAACCCTAAGGCTAAAGGAATCAAGAGCACATCTGGAGGAATAGGAAAAAAAGATGCTTCTGCAAAAGCCATCAATCCTAGCATTAAAGGTCCGTATTTAGAATTTGACCATTTTAAAACCCAATCATATAGGTTTCTTAACCATCTCATATTTTATTGTAAGGTGTTCCTAATCTTAAATGATAATGAATCGTACCTAGTTTCAAGCGTGTCACTAATCACAACTTTCCAATTACCAGTTCGACGAGTGTTTACATTAATATAACTCCATGTTCGCCAATTATATGACCACCCTATTTCCATACGAATTTTTGAAATTAATTTGTTATCTTTATACCAATTATGAAAAATTACCTTACCATTATTTTGATTTTGAATTTTAGTCATGCAATAAATTCTCTCATCATCAGTATAAAATATAGAATCAATACCAATAAGCTCCTTATTTTGAAGATTTCTTCCCAATTTAAAATATTTTATCTCAATTGGATTTGTTTCTGCTAATTGATCCTTTATTACGTTATCTGGAATAATTAAAACGTTATTATCAATATTTATTGCATTAACCGTTGACTTTTTTGATAAATTTGAAGATTTTTTATCAGATAGCTTAATTTTTTCTTTTTTATCTTTTATTAGTAATGGTTTCTGTATCTCGATCTCTTCACTACTAGCATTACTTTCAATTTCATCAACTAAATTAATTTCAGGTGTAATATCTACAATTGTGGTGTCAGTTTTTTCAATTTTATCATTCCTTATTTTTGATAAATCATCTTTATTTAAATCAAATATTGAAAAAACCAAATAAACTATATAGATAATACACATAACAGCAGCAAACTGTTTAAGTTTTTGCCAAATAGCTATTATCACTAAAACAATAAAAATAAAAGTTATTTGAATAAAACCTGAATCTAAAAAAAACGTTTCAAACATAGACAATGAATTTAATTTGTATTTAATTCAAATAAATAGTTTAAAGATGTTATTATACCTATTGTTTGATTCAAATGATTTGTAGAAATTCTTTCCCACTATTTCTAAGGAAAAAAATGAAAAAAACAGTTTTAACTATTCTTTTAAGTATATTGATTACATCTTGTAGTAATGAAACAAGTAAATCTTCTGAAAATAGATCTCAAAAAAGAATTGAAAATCATATCGACTCAGTTAGTTATGCAATTGGCTTAGATGTTGCAATGCGTCTTGAAGAGCAATTTAAAGATATTGATCATGACATGCTATCTCAAGCAATCAATGATTTCACAACTGGAAAAGAACTGTTTCTTTCTGATAAAGAGAGACTAGCAGTAATAAAAAAATATAATGATATAACTGTTCCAAAATATAGAATGGATAAAGAAAAGCTTAATATTGTTGAAGGAGGAAAGTTTTTAGATGAAAATTTAAAAGTTGATGGAGTTATTGAACACAAAAGTGGAATTCAATATAAAGTAATCAAAGAAGGAACCGGACCTAACCCAGAGCCTAATGATAATGTTCAGGTTCATTACAAGGGAACACTTATTGACGGTACAAAATTTGATAGTTCATATGATAGAGGTGAGCCAGCGGTATTTCCTGTAAGTCGCGTTGTCCCTGGATTTTCACAAGGTTTACTATTGATGAACGTTGGAAGCACTTACCAATTTTTTATACCTGGTCATTTGGGATACGGTCAAGGAGATGGTCCTGGAGGACCAATGGCTGTAATGATATTTGAAGTTGAGATGCTTAATATTATTAAAGAACCAACTCAACAATAAACCTAACTTATAAAATTAAAAGCCTCATGAAAGTGAGGTTTTTTTATATAAATTTCTAATTAATAATATTATCTATTAATTTCATTTTTTGTTAATGAAATAGCAGTTAAGTAAGAGTCTTCATTATCTTTTAACTGTCTAGTATACATGTTACCATAAAGGCTAGCTTGAGAGAGTAAACCATAAAAAGAATTCGACATATAATACAATCCATTAAATTTATATTGATTTATTGTTCTACTTCCATAGAATGCTCCATCATAGGAGTTATAATTAAAACTAACTCTAAATTTGTCTAAAATATCATTTCTAAAGCGAATATTGAAATGGTCAATTTCTGTTGATGTGGCATAATTGCGTTGTTTTTGATGATTATACATTTCAAGTAATATATTTTTTAATTCAATATTTTTTATAAGTTCAAACGAACCAGTAGATATAAGCTGGTTAAATATTCCATCTTGAGGAAAAAATGAAAAACCAACTTCTACATCTAATAATTTTTTTAGTATTTCAGCATCTGAATAAGTTGAATGATTTTTATCAATATCACTTTGAATTTCTGAGATAAGTTTATCAGAATTAATTAATGTTTTTAGAAGCTTTTCTATCTGCGTTACATCTGCTTCTAATGTATTTATAAGATCAGACAAATACTGATCTTTTTTTAATTCATTATCTTCTTGAGTCTGCCACTCTTCAGCATAAAAAGATAGTGCAATACCTAAAAAAACAGCTAAAAATTCTATCCCCCCCCTTGCAAGAATATTTTTCATTATTAAAGACCTTTGTATTTTTTCTAAATTAGCAAAAATGTGTGTTGAAGGAGAGCATTTGAGTCTATTTTTTACCCTATATAAAATATACGCGGAACTACAAATCCGCTACAAGCTAAAATAAGTCAATTTAGATTAATTTCATTACTAAGCAATTCAAAATTGTTCCTATAATATTTTCAATCATTCTTATACTTCAGATCGAAGAAGTT